>Ga0310786_10004995_pt1 | contig 18185 bp, 18 predicted proteins | sample AusTroGonzalo_MG_FD_203881 | JGI IMG/M metagenome (GOLD analysis project Ga0310786, IMG submission 203881) | Bovine rumen microbial communities from tropical cattle in Woodstock, Queensland, Australia - Gonzalo_03 (v2) (version 2) | ecosystem: Host-associated > Mammals > Digestive system >... | reverse complement strand
CCCTGATCAAACTGTTCAAAGCACTCGGACTATCTTACGACACTGCAAGCGGAAAGATCGCCAGTGCTGACGACGGCGACAACGACGATCCTGTACTGGCAGCCCTAAAACATAAATGAAATGATAGATATTGAAAAACTAAAAAAAGAAATTAAAGGCCGAATAAGAAAAAATGTGTATTTGGATTATCACGAAGGTTATAATGACGCCTTAAAAAGAACTATTTCCATCATCGAATCTATGGAAGAAGAGTCCGTAAGTGAGGATTTAGAGAAGGAAATCATCAATTACATTGGTTTCCCACAAGAAGTTGATGAGGATATAAGTACTACAATGATGAGAAAAGCTGCTCGTCACTTTGCTAACTGGCAAAAAGAGCAGATGATGAAAGATGCTGTAGAAGGAACTGTAGAAGAACCGGAATGTCTTCTGTGGCGCATCATTTCTGATGATCTCGAAGGCCTATTTGTTGTAAATAATAACTTGCATGATGGCGACAGAGTTAAAATCATAATTATCAAAATGGACTAACCATGACAGAAGAACAGAAGCAACAAGCGCATGAGATCCTGATCAAACGGGTGCCGTGGCATCTGGATCAACTGAATGCCGTCGATCACAGATTGGGCGAATACTTCATAAATCTGAAGAATCATCCGATGATGCACAACGGATATGAACTGCTCGGTGGCGTGAAGTTTCTTCGCCTGCTTCGATCCTACGATTTCGACACAGATCGCGTGCAACAGGTGATCAACCTGCGTGAGGGCGAATGGCGTCAGGCTGATGACGGTCGGTGGGTTCATGTACGAGGTGGCATCAGATGCCCAGGAACGGACACCGCGCATGTCTATCGCTGGCAGCCTTTCCAGGTGTTTGTCCTGGCATCGGTTTTTGGGTTCAAGACCTGGTTCAATACTGAAGTGAGATCCATCGACAAGTCGGAGCTGCTATCGACTGAGCGCGTGACGCCTGAAGGCTTGGTGGAAGATCTTCGTCGCCTGTGCAACTACTTCGTGCTTTACACACCACGAAAGACCGACAAGACTGGCATGAGCGCCTTCATCCAGGTGGTGTTCTTTCTGCTCGGAGACTACAACAGTGAGATCTACTGCTGTGCAAATGCGGAATTTCAGAGCCGCATTCTTTTCGGGCGAACCACTTTCATGTTGAATGACATCGACACCCACCACCGCTTTGATATGACCACAAAACGCATCCAGTGGAAACCGAAGTTCCACAACGTGCGAAACTCGATGATCATGCCACTGACCGCCGGAGGTAAGTCAAAGGATGGACCTTTTGCAGAACTGGTTAATTGGGATGAGCTCGGATCGTCGCCATACGTGAACGGTAAAAGCGACATGATGGGACTGGTGAATGTCATGCGGTCATCTATGGGACCACGCCGCGAAGGTCTTACATTCGGTACAACGACCGCTGGTACTATCACACAGGGACCATTCATCGAGATGCTGAACGGCCTGCATGAAGAACTTCTGCGTGAACTCGACTTCGAGACAGGTGCCGACACCCCATCGCTGAGTGACGACCGACAGCTCTGCCTGTTGCTGGAGCCGGACGACTGGGAGAAATACGATGAGGAATACCTGGTCACATCGAAACTGGTACGCACCAAGATCAATCCGATGTTAGGAATCACATGCCAACACCAGTTCTATGAGGACTCCATCACTGACATGCGCAACGGAAAGATGACACGCGGAGAACTATTTTCTAAGTTGTTCAACGTTTACGCCTCTGAGACAACCCGCGACTGGCTGAAGCCTGAAGAGATACGCGCCATCCAGATAGAGAGACGTATCGACGACTGCACGAACTCAAAAGGATGGATCACCTTCTGCGGTGCAGACTTCTCTAAAGGCGACGACCTGAATGGTACCGCATTCCTGAGTTACAATACCAGCACCGGAGAGTTCTTCGGTGACATGGATGTTTATATGAGTGAGGATGCTGTGAACGCATCACCCATCAGGGAGCTGATGCTGAAGTGGGCTGCTGACGGATGGATCACCATTGTGCCAGGAAAAACCTTCGACCCAAGCTGGCCAGTGAACCGAATCGTGGATCTCGACAATAAAGGCGTCAACTTCGGAGCCTTTGGGTATGACCCATATAATGCGAAGGTGGTAGTGAACGCCATCAGCCAGTGGGTCTATGGTCTTGGTGTAGATCCGAAGCAGGTTGTGGTACCAGTGAAGCAGACATTTGCCACATACAATCCAGTAGTCGCTGAACTCGATTACATGGTGAAGCGTAGCCGTGACGACGGAATGGGGCACCAGATACCTGACCCACTGATACACCTCTCAATGAATCCCCTGTGGCCTTACTGCTTTGGATGCGTGAAGCTCCAAGAGAGTGCCGACGGCATGCAGAACCTGAAGCCTGTGAAACGGAATCCGGGATCTGCAGCCTGCAAGGTGGACCCAGTTCAGATGCTGCTGTCAGGACTGATCCTGTATGATGCAGCAGAAACACAGATCAATAAATAATAAAAACATGCAGAATTTTCAAAATGTATTGATAGCAGAACTGGAAAAACCAGTCATGCTAAAAAATGGTGGAGGCGCAACGATCAGCCCCATTGAGGCTATGGTAAAATCAGTGATGACAAACGCTATGAAGGGAGACCTTGCAAGCATATCATTCATCAACCTGATGACTCGCACCGCTGACCCTGAAAAAGAACAAGAGTCGAGACAAAAGCATCAGGAGCGCGTGAAAGCAATCTCGCAGCAACTGAAGGATCAGCTGGAGAATGAAAAATGCTACGACGGTCAGGACATCGAAATAGAAGCAGTCGCTGAGACTGCAGCCTTGCTTGAGCGACTAAACGAGATAATATCAGAGCCGGACTTCCAGATGGTTTCAACAGACATGAAGACAGGCCACCAGACCGTTTCTCCAGTTATATCTCTACGAGACAAACAGCGCGACCTTTTTCAGCAACAACTAAACCAACTGCGTCAGGAAGCAATGAAACGAATAATAACAAAACGAAACATGAAAATATGAGCGAAGAACAATTAATTGACATCGAGAAGTTGACGCAGGACGCGCACAACTTCAATAAAGGCACAGTGGGGGGGGGCAGAATTGATGGAACGCTCACTGTCCGAATTAGGTGCTGGCCGTAGTATTCTGATAGACAAAAACGGTAATATTATTGCAGGTAACAAAACACAAGAGGCTGCTATAAAGGCTGGCATCAAAAAGGTGCGTGTCATCGAGACTACAGGTGATGAACTGGTGGCTGTAAAACGTACCGATATTGACATCAACAGTAAGAAAGGTAGAGACCTCGCTTTTGTAGACAATCTTGCCACTCAGATTAACCTTGCTTGGGATGAAGCAGAACTTGAAGCGGTTGACGTTGAAGGGTTTGATCCTGGCAACTGGGGATGGGAGCAACCGGCGATCGATGACTCCAAAACAGAAAAGAACACCAACAGCGCACAGGACAATCCGGCTCAAGAAGACAACTTTGATCCTGACGCTAAGTTTGAACAAAGAGTACAAATAGGCGAAATATGGCAGCTTGGATCTCATCGCCTGCTCTGTGGAGATTCTACAAATCCAGAAGAGGTTCTTCGACTGCTTGGAGACAATAAAGCAGACCTTCTGCTAACTGATCCACCTTACAATGTGGACTACGTTGGGAAAACAAAAGATGCTCTCAAAATACAAAATGACAAAAAAGAGGACGGAGCATTCAGGCAGTTTCTTATTGACGCCTTTAATGCTTCCGTTCAAGGAATGAAGGACGGGGCATCGTTCTATATTTGGCACGCAGACTCAGAAGGATTGAATTTTAGGTTGGCTGTACGTGAGGCAGGACTTCTTCTGAAACAGTGCTTGATATGGAATAAAAATGCTTTTGTAATGGGACGACAGGACTATCACTGGAAGCATGAACCATGCTTGTATGGATGGAAACCTGGTGCTTCACATAATTGGTTTGCTGACAGGAAACAGGCAACCGTCATTGATTTTGACCGTCCTAACAGATCTGCGGAACATCCAACCATGAAGCCGGTAGGATTGTTTGGGTATCAGATATGCAACTCGTGTCCAAAAAACGGGATTGTGCTTGATACTTTCGCTGGCAGTGGAACAGCGATCATTGCTGCAGAGCAATTGGAACGCAGAGCATACTGTATAGAACTGGATCCTCATTACTGTAATGTTATCATTGCCCGTTGGGAAAGTCTGACGGGACAGAAGGCAATAAAATTAAACCCATAAAAATCATGTTTGAAAAAGTAAACCCGTGCCACCCTGATAAGGTGGCTGATCGCATAGCAGGTGCGATCGTTGATTTGGCATACGCCAATAGTAAAAACCCAAAAGTCGCTTGTGAAGTCCTCATCGGTCACGGCAAAGCAACCGTGATGATTGAATCGAGCGAGGACTTCCGACCCGTTGAGGTTGACACGATCGTTCGCCGTTTGGCTGGTGATGTGGAACTTGACCTTCACGCCGTGAAGCAAGACCCACACCTCGCCAACAATCAGAAAGGCGCAGTTCGTTGTGGTGACAATGGCATCTTCAAAGGCTCTGCACCTACCTACGAGCAGAAGGCACTCACAGCCATAGCCGCAAGCATCTACGACAAGCACCCGTTCGACGGCAAGTACATCATCCAGGGCAGCGGTCGTCTGGCTGCTCCCGTGCTCGATGTCACCGTCTGCCAGTCGCACCTCTCAAAAGACGAGGAGCCCGACCTTCGCCGGCATCTCATCACTGACTATCACATCAACGGAAACATCATCATCAATCCCCTCGGCCCTTGGACGGGTGGCCCCGATGTTGATTGTGGTGCCACCAACCGCAAGCTGGGCTCGGACATGGGCGATGGTGTGACGGGTGGCGGTCTGCACGGCAAGGACTTGTCGAAGGCCGACGTGAGCGTGAATATCTGGTGCTATCTGGAGGCTGTGCGCACGGGCAAGGCGGTGACGGCCTGCTGCTCCATTGGTGACGAATCTGTCAATGGTGTACCTTACAGCGAGATTGTCGAAAAGGCACGGCAATACATCCGAGACATTGGCGGATTTGAGAAATTTGCCGAGTGGGGACTGATTAGACCTTAAGGTGGAGCGACTACTTCGCTCCACCGTAACATTTAATTATTGCTTAAGAAACCGTGAATATGATTATCATTGAAACAAAAAACGGCCCGCGATTCGTGAACGATCAGGCCATAGAAAGTGTATATTTTGACAGTGATAAGGGAGAAGTATGGGTAACACCAAAAGAAGGAAACAAAATTCTCCCTGCATTTCCTACCTATATAAATGTAGAAAATGTAAGGTTTATCAGTCAGTACCAACCGACGGAATACATATACAAGGGATCATCTGTCGAGCAACTCGCAAAGCAATTAGAAGACCTTTGCATTACAGTGGAGTATCTGAGAAGCTGTTACATTTCTGCCAGGGAATTTGCAGACGCTTTATTCAGTTTGGCAACCGATCACTCCGCTGACCATGTTGAAAAACAAGCAATACTGTCCGAAATTAAAACATACGAGGATAAGATCGACAAAGCCGGAACCCTTCTGCACATAGAGAAAGATAAACAAAAAAAATAAAAAAATTATGGATCAGAACAGAGAAATTAAGATGCAGCTCCTAAAAGAGTTTGGCATCAGTGATGACAAAAAGACAATAGACTTCTGCCGTGAAGCCTACAAGTTTTTAACCGAAGAAGATGAAGCAACACCATCACATCAATATCAAGTGAGTCCAGAGCCTGTAGCTATTGACCTCGGTTTGCCTTCAGGCACCCTCTGGTGCGATCGCAACATCGGTGCAAAGCAAGCATCAGATTTTGGCGCATTTTTCTCATGGGGAAATACAGATCTGCATTTCCCAAATATTGAAAATATGGACTGGGGAGACGACAATGACGCTTTCGATTACGAATTTACATCAGAGGAATATAAGAAGACTCCTGGATACAAGCTCAAAGATGACATTGATCTCGAACACGATGCTGCCCGTGTAAATATGGGCGATCCCTGGCAGATGCCTACAGCAGAACAGTTTGAAGAACTGTTTGAGTATTGCACATGGACTCGCAGGACTTTCAATAATGTCAATGGCTATCTTGTTATCTCTAAGATTAACGGAAATCTGCTCTTCTTCCCGTGCTCTGGCTACGGCAGCGGTACGACTTGGTACAACCGCGGCGCGTACGGCCTCTACTGGTCAGGTTCTTTGGCGTCAGCCACGAATGGTCTGCTCTTGCTCTTCCACTCGGGTGGAGTCGACCCTCAGTACTCCCACGATCGGTTCTACGGCTTTACTGGCCGGGCGGTTCAGTGTCGTTCCTGAAGATTCTTTGTTTGTGCGTTAAGCCGATCAACAAGATCGGCCCAAAGCACAGACGAAAGAATCGATACCATTATGATAATAACAATAAAACCTGAACAAAATGAAGAAACTTGAATCTATGGAGGCATCATACAGAAGTTGCTGGTGGTGCCTCGGAATTTGTGCTGCAGTGATGATCATCCTGTGGCTGACGAGTTGCACGACCACGAAGATGTCGGAAAATACGCACTTATTTTATGCGACCGACAGCGCACGTCTTCAGCGACTGATCGACACACACGTCAAGTCGATGCAACAGAAGATGGACTCTACGTGGAGCGAGCGAATCAACCAATATGTATCACAGCATCAGCAATCAGAGCAGCAGCATGAGGTGACGACCGAGACCGTCACCACGACGATTGATTCTCTCGGTCGCGAGATACGCCAGGAACAGCGAACCATATCCCGCGACATCACCCGTGAACAGCAGATCACAGAACAGCGGCTGACGCGAGAATTTGAGTCGCGGCTGCAATCGGCCATCACAGAACTCGACAACAGATGGCTGTCGCGTTACGATTCCATTCAGTCGAGCATGGTGCGCAAAGACTCTACAAATGTGGAAAAGACACCTGTGACAACCAGCAATCTAACTTGGTGGCAGCAGATCCGCATCCATCTGGCTAACATTCTACTCTACGGTCTGCTGATTGCCGGAGTCATCGTGCTTGGTAAATGGTACCTGAAGAAATTGAAGCCGTGAGGCTTTATCCAACCCGTGATGGGTGAATTGTTTCATATCAATATTTTGATTATGCGCCCGAAGGTCATGCGTACATCTTTTCGACCTTCGGGCTTTTTTAGATCTTTTTCCTGACTTCAGGAAAAGGTAAACCCCAACGCCGTTTTTGCTTGGTTTGTGAATTAATATAAAACAAGTAAAGATGGAAATCAAGATCTTCGAGTGGATTTCACTCGTATTCGGCGGTCTGATAGGATGGGTAGTAGGCAGGTTTGAACCTGCGTTTCCCCTGATCGTCATCGCCACCCTCTTCGTATTGTACGACGCCTGGAGTGCCTATGAACTCGACAAACGGGTGCATATTATGTACCCGAAACATAAGCGCGAACAGGCAAAGTTCATGTCCTACAAGTTCAGGCAGGTCATCCCGACGCTGATTGAACGGTTCGTCATCATCATCCTGGCATATTGCGTGGAGCGCTGGGTATTCGCCCACATCAACGTACCCGTGAGTTATATCGCTGCAGGAGTTGTATGTGCAGAACAGGCGCTGAGTATCGCTGAGAACAAAGCGTCGTGCAGGCTGCCAGGCGACAAGCATGCCCGTATCTGGAAGATGCTGGCAAAAGTGCTCATCGACAAGACAGCACGGCACTTTGACGTCGATCCTTCAGTCCTGGAGGACGATTTCAATAAAATCAAGGAAGTAAAAGAAATAGACCCCTATAACGAAGAATAAAATATGAATACACCCGTAACCATGCACTTCACGATCGAAGAACTCTATGCCTCGAAGACCGCAAAGGAGAAAGGCATCAACAATAAACCGTCAACCCAGCAGATGATAAACCTGGTATATCTGGCCGCATACGTGCTGGAGCCATTGCGCGTTGCAATGAACGAACCTATCAAGATCAGCAGCGGCTTCAGATGCTACGACCTGAATAAGGCCGTCGGTGGCGTTTACAACTCTCAGCACCTGAAAGGACAGGCTGCAGATCTCTGCATCGACGGTGACATCGAGAAGGGCCGTCGCTGGTTCAACTACATCAAAGACAACCTGCCGTTTGATCAGCTTATATGGGAGAAGAACCCAAAGACTGGAAGCTGCTGGGTACATGTGTCTTTCGTGTTTCCTGACTTCGGAAAGAACAGAAAGAACGTTATCGACGGCCTTCTGAAAAAGTAATCCCGTACTGGCATTAGCATCGAAATAAAAAGTATATGATATGGCAGATATGAATATCTTTCAGCAAGGCGATAAAGCGAAGTTCATCATCACCTCGCAGAACCTGAACCTCGACATGGAAGCATGTGACTTTTATGTCGAGATCATCTATGGTATGAAATCCGAAAAAATCACCATCCGCAAAGAGGATATGCTCTACGGTACGGATGGAGAGTTCGTTATGATAGTTGATACCAGCAACATCATCGGAAAGATGACAGCCCGTTTCGTTTGGTACGCTATTGACACCGACTGCGATCCGGACAACCGTCGCCAGGAGGTTGACGAACAGATCATCGGATTCGTTGTGAACACGCCCTGTCCTCAGTTCTTCTGCTGCCCGAAATGCAGCAGCGAAGGCCACGACGTGCGCTACGAACTGACAGACGAGCCGGACATTGCGGCAAAGTATCTGCGTCTGGTGGCGACGGAGACGGTCGTACCGGAGCATGGCGAGCCATATACCATTTATCGTCCACTCATCACCAGGAACGACGAGTATATCTATGCGCTGCGTGAGAGTGCCGATGCGCTTGCAGCCGTTTTAACGAACAGTAATAACTAAAAAATAAGAAATCATGGCAGATTACAGACTTACACAATCAGGCGAAGAGGTTCAGGACATCCTCAACCACGCCGTAATGCAGTCCGAGCTGAATGCAGAGACCGAGCGTGCAACTGGAAAGGAAACCCAGCTGCAAAATAATATCAATACCGTCCAACAGAACCTGAACACCGAGGCTGGCACCCGTGAGCAGGACGATAATGCTTTGCGCCTGTTCATTCAGCAGGTGCAGGGTTCACTCATCAATTATTACCTGAAGACTCAGACCTACTCCGCCAATGAGATAGATCAGATGCTGGCTGCGATCAAGCAGTTCAGGTACCAGGTGGTCGATCAGCTGCCTACACCTTCAGCAGAGACTATGGGTATTATTTACCTGGTTCCTTCCTCTCATGCCGTCGTCGGCAACATTAAAGATGAATATATCACACTGACCCGCGACGAAGGTAGTGGTGTTATCTACTACTTCGAGCAGATCGGTGAGACAGCCATCGACCTCTCGAATTACTATACCAAGGCGCAGACGAATGCTGAGATCTCGATGGCCATCAGCACCGCCGTTGCCAATTACTACACAAAGGCAGAGGTGGATGCCTTGATTGCAAACTTCATCACGAAGTCTGTGAATGACCTCACCTACTACTACCTGAAGTCTGAGACCTTCACCAAGGCAGAAGTGAACCAACTCATTGCTGCCATCAAGCAGTTCCAGTACCAGAGCGTGTCTGAACTGCCCACAGCATCTGCTGACACTATGGGTATTATCTACCTGGTTCCTTCTACCAACCCCCAGCAGAAGAACGTGAAGGATGAGTTCATAACCATCAGTCTGACGGATCAGGGCACGACCACATACAGTTGGGAGCAGATTGGAAGCACAGAGGTGGATCTCTCCGGATACTACACCAGCGCTCAGACCGATGCTGCCATCAATGCGGCACTGGCTTCATACAGTACCACCACTCAGATGACGGCTGCCATCGCCACTGCACTCGTTTCGTATTACACGAAGACGGAGGTCGATGCCTTGATCGCAAATTTCATCACGAAGAGCGTGAATGACCTGGTGAACTACTACCTGAAGACGGAGGTGTTCACAAAGACAGAGGTGAATGCGCTGATTGCAGCAGTTCAGCAGTTCCAATACGTGAGCGTGCAGACATTGCCGACGGCCAGTTCTGAGACCATGAATAAGATCTACCTGGTACCGAGCACGAACCCTGACACCCAGAACGCGAAAGACGAGTTCATCACTATTTCCGTAACTGACCAGGGCACGACCACGTACAGTTGGGAGCAGATCGGAAGCACCACTGTTGATCTCTCCGGATACTACACCAGTGCTCAGACCGACGCAGCCATCAATGCGGCTCTGGCTTCATACAGTACCACCACACAGATGACTGCAGCCATCGCTGCAGCCCTCGCCTCGTACTATACGAAGACCGATGTCGACGCCTTGATCGCCAACTTCATCACGAAGTCCGTGAACGATCTCACCTACTACTACCTGAAGTCTGAGACCTTCACTAAGACGGAAGTGAACCAACTGATTGATGCCGTTAAACAGTTCCAGTACCAGAGCGTCAGCGTGCTGCCGACGGCCAGCGCACAGACCATGAACATCATCTATTTGGTGCCTGGTCAGTCGCCTACTTCTCAAAACGTGAAGGACGAATACATTACGATCGCCACCACCAATGAGATGCAGGAGACCGTTTACAGTTGGGAGAAGATCGGAACGACAGAAATCGACCTGTCGAACTACTATAACAAGACACAGACAGACGCAGCCATCACAGCAGCGATCAACACCGCGCTGGCCTCTTACTCTACGACCACACAGATGACAGCGGCTATCACTGCAGCCCTCGCCTCGTACTACACGAAGACCGAGGTCGACGCTCTGATTGCAAACTTCATCACGAAGTCTGTGAACGATCTCACATACTACTATCTGAAGACTGAGACCTACAGCGCTACGGAAATCGACACACTGATCGCAGCCATCAAGCAGTTCCAGTACGTGAGCGTGGCAGAGTTGCCGACCGCTTCTGCGTCGACTGTCGGTAAGATCTACCTCGTTCCTGCATCTGACCCACAGACTCGAAACGTGAAAGACGAGTACATTACGCTGACCGTCATCGAGGAAAGCACAACGTATTACAACTGGGAAAAGATTGGCTCTACATCCATCGACCTGTCGAATTACTATACTAAGTCGCAGACCGACGCTGCCATCAACACAGCCCTGGCTTCATACGTCACCTCTGCACAGTTGGCAACGGCCATCGCAACAGCACTCACAACGTACTACACGAAGACCGAGGTTGACAATCTCATTGCAAACTTCATCACGAAGTCGGTGGATGACCTGGTGAACTATTACTTGAAATCAGACACCTACACCAAATCAGAGGTGCAGCAGCTAATCTCAGCCGTGAAGCAGTTCACATATCAGAGCGTACAGTCCCTGCCGACTGCATCTGCTGACACAATGAACATCATCTACTTGGTGCCTTCATCTGATCCACAGACTCAGAATGTAAAGGATGAATACATCACAATCGCCACCACCGAGCAGGATGTAACCACCTACGCATGGGAGAAAATTGGCTCTACAGATATTGATCTATCTGGGTATTATACCAGCACCCAGACAGATGCAGCCATCAGTGCAGCACTCGCCAACTACTCTACCACATCCGATATGAATGCTGCCATCGCCGCAGCCGTCGGCGGTAAGCAGAATGTCATCACAAACGGTGCTGTCATCGGACTGGGCTATGGCGTATGCTCAACCGCCGCTGCCACACCAGCCAAGGAGGTGACAATCGCCAACTTCCTGCTGTTGGCAAACATGCCGATTACGGTGAAGTTTTCAAATACGATTGCTGTTGCCAGTGCAACGCTTAACATCACAAATACTGGCGCCAAGCCACTGTACATGGACGGCAGCGCCCTCTATCCCTATGTCATTAAGGCTGGCATGACGGCAACCATTATCTACGACGGTACAAATTATAATATCGTACAGTTTGGCTACGTGAAGAATACGCAGAGTCACATTGTAGATATGGGCCTCACATCCGGCACACTGTGGGCAGACAGAAACATCGACGCAAGTCAGCCTGACGGTTTTGCAGAATCGCCATTCCAGTACGAATGCTCATTCTTTAGCTGGGGTAACGTTGCAGGGCATAATCCAATCAGCGATTCAGCTTTCAGTTACGACTTCGGATCCGCAAACACAGGAGTTTACGCTTCTACTCCTGGCTCCCAATTATCAGGAGACGTACCCATAAATCCGTTCTATGACATTGCGCGTTGTTTGCTTGGCGATCCTTGGCAGCTACCATCAGACGATGACTTCTTAGAGCTTATCAACGGCTGCGACTATGTACAGGCTGACGGTGAGACTGTTGTCGAAGGAACTAATAAGCTGGTGACAGTTAATAGCGTTGTAGGTATCTACCTGAAGTCAAAGACTAACGGTAATCTGTTGTTCTTCCCGTGCTCTGGCTACGGCAGCGGTACGACTTGGTTCAACCGCGGCACGAACGGCGGCTACTGGTCAGGTTCTTTGGCGTCAGCCACGAATGGTCTGCGCTTGTACTTCCACTCGGGTGGAGTCGGCCCTCAGAGCTCCAGCCCTCGGTTCTACGGCTTTACTGGCCGGGCGGTTCAGAAGTAACGTCGTTCCCGACAAACCAACAGATATTATTATCGTGGGCGTGCCATCGCCGCCATAGGCGGCACAGGCACGCGCCACGGGAATAATACCCTATATTAATTAGATAATTATAAACACCAAATGACTATTTCAGAAATTCAGCAACTCGAAAATTCTCGAAAGTCACCAGACACTTTCGGTCGCATCCATTTTATCAAGGAAGGTAATTTCTATCGCGCACACGACATCAGCGCATGGCTCATCACAATGTTGCCGTTTAGCGAAGCGATCAAAAACGTCAGCATCATCGCCAAGAAACTGAAGGATGGATATATCGACGCATTCATAGGTTTCCCGCTGACATCGCTCGATAAATATATTCCCAATGACGGGAGCGTTACATTTGTACCTATCAACGATATACAGATAGACGTTGTGGTCGTGCCGACAGACGACATACTATCAGCATCGTTTGACGAGATCCGCAAGGCCGTCGATGAATGGAAACTGACGCTGCCGATCAAGGCAGAGAAATCCAACCGACGTGAAGACAGAGAAATTACAGAACAGCGTCCTCGCATCACACGTATCACAGACATCATCAATCATGTACTGGCTTTTCCACTTGAAGACAGGTCGCCGATGGACGCATACAATTTCCTGCGTGATCTGCGACGGGATATTGTTGCCATATTCTAACAAATAAAATCAGGAATGGTTCAGAACGACGTTCATAGGTCACCCGTCCTTCGTCATACTTGACGCGGGAAAAATCGGGGAGACACCGGACGGTCTTGCAATCGGGCAACCCTATCTGGATGTCGTATAAGGAGGTGACCGATAGCTTCTTCCCGTGCTCTGGCAACGGCAGCGGTACGACTTGGAACAACCGCGGCACGAACGGCAACTACTGGTCAGGTTCTTTGGCGTCAGCCACGAATGGTCTGAACTTGAACTTCAACTCGGGTGGAGTCAACCCTCAGAACTCCAACAATCGGTTCAACGGCTTAACTGGCCGGGCGGTTCAGCACGCAATTCTGACCATTCCATTTTTTCTTTTACATGATACTATCCAGACAGAAACTACTCTTCGATCTATACGTCGCCTTTTATTGTGCCCGTCGTGGCAAATCTTCCAGGTCATACGTCCGAAAATGGGAGCGTAACCTGAAGGAAAACATGGAGCAACTATGCGATGAGCTTTACAACAGAACCTATCAGCCAAGGCCTTCTAAATGCTTTATCATTGACTACCCTAAGAAGCGCGAGATCTTCGCAGCGATGTTTCGAGATCGTATTGTACATCACCTTTACTACAACTATACCCACGAACTCTATGAGCGTAATTTCATAGCAGATACCTATTCCTGTATTATAGGACGTGGCACACACTATGGCATCAACAGACTGAAGGATTTCTGTCGCAGGGAGTCGCGCAATTACCAGCGAAAGGCATACGTGATGCACCTTGACATCCGTGGCTACTTCATGCATATCGACCGCCACCGACTGCTTGAAATATCACTCCGGACACTCAATAAGATGGGCAACCATAAAACAGAGGACGGCAGACGGTGGAATGATGTGCGCGACATGGATTTCCTGCGATGGATATCTGAGGTCATCATTACCATAGACCCGGTACAGAACTGCATCACGATAGGCGACCCGTCAGACTGGGAAGGCCTCGATGCTGCAAAGTCGATGCTCAACCTGAAGCCAGGACTCGGGCTACCCATCGGAAATCTTACATCGCAGCTATTCTCTAACGTATATCTAAACGAGTTCGACCAGTTCATGAAGCGCACCATGAAGTGCAAATATTATGGCCGTTATGTCGATGATGCCTTCATCGTATCAGCAGACAAAGACCGCCTGCTAAGAATGGTCCCACAGATCCAGTCCTATCTCACCGAACATCTCGGTATAGAGCTCCACATGGGAAAGCTACACATATCAGAGGTGCATCACGGTGTGGAGTTCCTGGGCGCATTTATCAAGCCGTATCGCACATATATCAGTAACCATGCGCTGCATCGCATCGAGACAAAACTCGCAGAGATGGACTTCAGCAAACCGTGGCGCATCATCAGGAGCGTGAACTCATATCTGGGAATATTCCAGCACACCAACTCATATAATATCCGTCGCCGGCTGCTGATGACATCTGACATCATGCGATACTGTGTGTTCAACCGTGATATGACACAGGCCTATGACCGCCGGAAGATCTATCCCGTAAACCCGCGACACGAAAATATGCATTATATAAAGAAGAATGACAATCCATAGTAATGATACCAACAATCTTGCTTTTATTTTATACCAATTTTCACACATTAATCGTAAATATCGTAATTCAAAAAGTTAATTTAGTAATGGTTGGAGGCTTGCAGCGGCAAGCCTTTTTTGTTTCTTGTAGTATACCGAAACCAAGGAAACCAGAGAAATATGTATGGGAAGTATATCAGAATACATCAACGGCTATCGGGGAAGTCATTCGGTTTATAATTATGACAGCCCGAGATACAACACCAGGACAGGAAGCCTGAACAAAGGAGGTGACAACGGCGGACCTGTTCAGGTTTTCGGTGTTGAAGCAAACCTGAATGCCTTTGGACGTATTATGACCAGTACACCCGGAATGGCAGCTGTTTTCAGGAAGTATATCAGGGATGTGCTGAAAGAGGCACGTAAAAAACTATCACAGGACGCTAAGAGTTACATGAAGAGCGATCCGAGAAAAGCTGCAAGGGCCGTCAGGTTTTCAGTATATAAAAGCATTTTTGGAGGTAACCTGAGTATTCTCCAGAAGAAGAAAGGGAGCGCAGGCGTAAAAGACAAACCGAAACGTCAGCGCATCGTGGAGCAAAACCCGACCATGCGTGGCGGGAACAGACGACCGAGAAATGATGACGGACGTAACCGATTGGACTACTATTACGGTGCAGATCGTGGATTTGTTTTGAGATTCATCGGATCCGGAACCGTAAGACGTACATCACGTTTTGGAAATCGTGGATCCATCAGACAGACGAACTGGTTTGGGCACACCGCGCCATGGCACATGGAAGATGCTGCAGGTCAGGTGGCACAAGCAATTAATGAATATGTAAAACAGCAGATGAATGGCTAATAGTGACGTTTTAGTAAGGATGAAGGCCGATGTCAGCAACTATGATGCTAACATCGCAAAAGCAAAGAGAACGCTCGAGGGCTTCAAGCAGGATAACTTGACGATGGGCGGCATTCTCAACCAGTCCACGAAATCAATCGTGGCTGCTGCTGCCCAGTATGCCTCGTTTGCAGCCGTGCTTGGCACCGTGGCTCACGGTTTTTCAGAGGCCGCAAGCAAAGGAATGGCGATGGCCCGAGAAGCAGAAGGCGTGAAGATGGCGTTTGATCGTCTGAATAAACCAGGACTTCTTGAAAACCTGCGTGAGGCTACCCATAACACCGTGAACGACCTCGAACTGATGAAGCAGGCAGTAAAGTTCGACAACTTCAACCTGTCGCTGGAGCAGATGGGTACGTTCCTCGCCTTTGCACAGCAGCAGGCAAAAGATACCGGCCAGGATGTAAACTACCTGGTGGATAGTATTGTAACTGGTCTTGGTCGTAAATCTCTGCCGATCCTGGATAACCTTGGACTCTCTGCCCAGGATATTAAAGAGAGGATGAAGGAGACTGGCGACATGACACAGGCTGTCGCACAGATCATCGAAGAGCGTATGAAGGACGCTGGCGACTATGTTGAGACTGCAGCAGACAGAGCAGCACAGGCACAGGCGCGACTCGACAATGCGATGAAGGAACTTGGAGAAACCTTCAACTCATTATCGAGCAGCGGTCAGACACTTTGGTCTGAGCTCGAGATCGGTGCCATCAACCTGGCCAATACAGCCATCAAACCACTGATCTCACTCTTCAACGAACTTGCAAGCTATATACAGGGAACTTCGGCAGAAAATGTTCTGACGAGTGGAATGACGGATGTCACCGATACTGTTGATGACAACGGAAGACTGATACGAAAGAACGCAATCAACAACATTCCTGAAATTGTTGTTGGAGGAACGGCACCAAAGAAAATAACCAGGTCCGGTGGTGGCGGAAAAAGTTTCGATATAAAGTCAATAGCTTTCAATCCAACATCGGATGAAAGCATGAAATACGATCCTAACCAGTATTTCCAATCTGTCTATGGCCAACTGAAGCCTGAGAATATCCTTGGGACATCTGATGCATGGGAAAGTTATAAGGACACCATAACGGGATGTATTGGTAGTATCGGCGAATCATTTGACAATCTGACTGAATGGACTAATAATTTTGAGCCATTTATAGAAGAGCAGGAAAAGATGAAAAAGACGGCGATGGAAAACGCCCAAGCACAGAGTCTTGCAGCCCAGGCAGTCGCCAATTTTGGTGCCGCTTTAGCAGGTCTTGACGATCCTGGAGCAAAGGCTGCTGGAACAGTCTTGCAAGCACTCGCCAGTATTGCAATGGGTTTTGCAATGGCATCAGTTCAGGCAGCGACTCTTGGCCCGATCGGATGGATCGCATGGGTTGCAGCAGGAATCGCAGCCTTCGCTACCATGATAAGTACCGTTCATCAGTTGACCGGCTTCGCTGAAGGTGGTATCGTAGGCGGTAACTCTTACAGCGGTGATAACATCTATGGCGGTGGGGCGATGGTGAACTCAGGCGAGCTGGTGCTCAACAAGGCGCAGCAGGGCAACCTTGCGAGCCAGCTCCAGGGTAACGGCCTGCAGAATCTGAACGTGACAGGACGCATCAAGGGAACCGACATCATCCTGTCAGTGGACCGATCGCTTCAGCTGCAGGGAAAGCAACTTTTAACGTGGGGAAGGTAATTCAATAAATACGAAATATATGGCTATACTCGGAAATAACATTATCGTCTATATGAACGGCACCGCCATCGCCGGTACACGTTCAGACGAGATCCAGGTGGAATGCGATACTTTTGACATCTCCAGTGCCACGGATCAGGATTGGACGCATCTGCTGGCAGGCCGCAAATCATGGAGCCTGACTGTCGGATTTCTTGTCCTGGCAAACACAGACGTCAGAAAACTATTGCTGACAGGTACCAAAGTCACACTGAAGATCAAGGGCCGTAACGAAAGCGACAGCAACGGCATCACAGGTCAGGCGATACTGCGTATCGGAAAAATGACCTTTTCACGCGGAACGTTGGCAAATGGCTCATTCCAATTCGCGGGTGACGGCCCATTAACATAAAACAAATGGACTATGGCAATTCATTGGCAGGTTACATTCATGACATTACGCGGCGGTAAGACACTGACAGCCTCCGTGTATGACAACACCTACAGCGGGAATCCGATACCGCTGAAAGGTGGCAGTGAGCCGTTTAGCACAGAAGAGGATGACGACGACGATCCTTTTGCTGCCATCCGCATACAGACTGGTTCGCTCAGAATAGTGGATGACGGTTATGATGCTAACGGCGGATCCTTCAACTGGAGAGATCTACAGCCACGCAGCGACTATGACAGACCCGTGATCCTCACAGACGAGGATGATAACATATTATGGCAGGGATTTCTCCAGGCACAGAACTTCTCTGGAACGCTTTATGAGAA
>Ga0310786_10004994_pt1 | contig 18187 bp, 25 predicted proteins | sample AusTroGonzalo_MG_FD_203881 | JGI IMG/M metagenome (GOLD analysis project Ga0310786, IMG submission 203881) | Bovine rumen microbial communities from tropical cattle in Woodstock, Queensland, Australia - Gonzalo_03 (v2) (version 2) | ecosystem: Host-associated > Mammals > Digestive system >... | reverse complement strand
GGCCTGCAGACCAACCAGATGCGCACGGAAATCGAGGCCATCCTTTCGGGCAACATTTCCAAGGCGCAGGACATGCTGGCGACCAACCTGGGCATCACGAAGGAGATGGTTCAGCAGTGGCAGAAGTCCGGCACCATCCTTGAAGAACTGAGCAAGAGGATGGAGTCCTTCAATTTCGCCGGACAGAAGGCGATGAACACATGGGCTGGCCTCAAGAACAACATGGGGCAGGCTCTTGACTTCTTGGCCAGATACGCGAGCAAGGATCTTTTTGAATCTCTAAAAACGGCCTACAAAGAGCTTATCGACTTCATGGTGGAGTACGACCCAAGCTCTGGCAAGATCCAGATCTCAAAAAATCTGGACGGCCTGATGAAGGTTCTGCAGGAAATCGAAGGCGAGATTGGAACGAAAATCGTAGATGCGTGCCGGGAGCTGATGCGGTGGATTTCCAACCTGAACAAGCCCGAAAATCTGGCAAACGCCCTGCAGGCATGGGAAGACTTCAAAGGTGCCGCGCATGATGCCGCCGTCGCCGTAGAGGGCATCCTGAAGCTCATATACGGTTTGGGGTCGGCATGTGCATGGGTGGCTGAAAAATTCGGCGCAATGGCTCGCGCGGCGTACAACGCCCACAACGATTTGAACGAGCGCCGCCTCATATACCAGCGCGGGCTTGGGCAAAGCGGCGCACCAATGGCCGCAAGCCACGGTAAGGGAAATCCCAACCCTTCGAGTGTTCCACTTGCACCTAGTCACGGCAAAGGGAATCCGAATCCGACGTTCACGCCTGTGGAGCCTTCTGGCGACACCACAACAAAACCTGCGATTCCTCCTTTTGGCGGGAGTGGCGGGTCCAAGAGAAGCGGGGGCGGCAAGTCCGACGCCCAGAAGCTCGCGGAGAACGCCGAGCGGTACAGCCTGTCACTGGAAAAGATGCGGAACGAGGTCACGGCGCTTGAAAACGCCATGGACCCCGCGTTGACTACCTACGACCGCACGGTGGCAAAGATTGAGGCCGAGCGCGATGCGGCCATCAAGAATGCCGAAGTCAAGGCCCGCGAGACCGTCATGCGCCATCAGGCCACGCAGGCGCAGGCCGAAGAGATGGCTTCCCTTGAGAAGCGCAAGGCCGAACTGACCGCCCAGCAGAAGCTGGACGAGCTTGAGGTCAAGACGCTCCGCGACAAGGCCTCGTTCTACAAGGAGCTGGGTGAACTGTCCGGCGACATGGGCAAGAGTCTGCAGTACCAGAATCAGGTCATCGACAAGCAGGCCAAGGAATGGGCCGCGCTCGGCATCCCCATGGATGACGTGCTGGAGCGCGTGAGGCTGATGAAGCTGGAGATCAGCGACAACCCGATAGACGGCCTGATTCTTGGTCTCCACAAGTACGCCAGCGATGCCGGAAGCCTTGCCCAGACCATGAGCGGGGCCGTGACGCAGGCTTTCTCCTCGATGGAGGATGCCTTCGTCCAGTTCACCATGACAGGCAAGCTGGAGTTCAAGGACATGGCGAACTCCATCATTGCCGACCTCATGCGGATCACAGTGCGCTCCATGATTCTTGGCCCCATCGCCAACGCTATCGGCGGGGCGCTGGGAAGCCTGTTCGGCGGTGGCGGCGGCATGGCGTCCATCGGAAGCAGCGCCAGCTTCGGCGCTTCCATCTCCAACGCAGGCTCCATGGTCGCTTCCGGCGTGGGGCTTCTGAGCGCTTCCGGCAATGTCTTCGCTGGCCTCCACGGCTACCGCAACAGCATCGTTTCTTCGCCTACGTTCTTCACATACGGCTCCCGCCTCACCCGCTTCGCCAGAGGCGGCGTCATGGGCGAAGCTGGCCCAGAAGCCATCATGCCGCTGACGCGCACCGCGTCGGGGCATCTCGGCGTCATGGCAAACGGCGGTTCGTCCCCTTCGAGCATGGAGGTGACGCTTGTCATCAACGACCAGACCGAGGGCGGCGTGAACGCCAGCGCACAGGGAGGAAAGATGGACGGCAGGCAGATCGAGGTCATCGTCCGGCAGGTGGAGCAGAGCATGGTGGCGCGGGCAATGAACGGCAAGTCGCCGTACACGAACTTCCTCGACAAGACCCGCGGCCTGTCGAACGCAAAGCAGCTGTACTAGGGAGGATACTGAATGAACGAGCTTCTCGAAGAAGCGGTCAAGGAAGCCTACGCCAGCGCACCTGTTGACGTCATGGTGCTGGATTCCATCGAAATATGGCACCGCACGTTCACGTCTCCCGTGCGCGTCGTTCGCTGGCCCGTCGAAGGGCCGGAGCCGACTGAGTTCCAGCTTCTGCTTGAAAGCAATGCGCCCCGCAATCCCGGCGAGACCGTCACGTTCATTGGATGCCCGTTTGAGATAACGCTGCCGGAGAAGTCGCAGGAGACGCCGGGAGAATTCCAGCTAGCCATTGCGGGGGCCGCCGACATCATCGAGCCGTATCTTGAAAGCGCGGCCATCAACGGGGGCGTCATCGAGGCTATCTACCGCTCCTACGTCAAGGGACGGGAAGACGAAGGGCCGAGGGACGTCTGGCCCGGAATTCACCTCCACAGTCCCTATGTTGACCAGCAGGGCATCGTCCAGATGAAAGGAAGCGTTCTCAACTGGCTGAACAAGAAGTTTGGCCGCCTCATCACACCCGGCAACTATCCGGCGCTTGTGGGCAGGGGGTAGCCGATGACGATGTGGCATGAAGAATTTCTCGGCAGGCCGTGGGCGGGAGCGCCGGAACCGCCGGAGACGTTCAACTGCGGCGAGTTCATCCGCTACGTATACCGCAGGGATCTGGGACACGAATGCCTGCCTGTCCCCGTGCCAGATGCACGGAACCTCCACGACTGCCTCAAGGCAATGCAGCCGGACTACTTCGACCTTGTTCCCGCGAAAGATCCTTTGCAGGACAGGGACGCAGTCTTCATGTCGCGGGGACGCTTCATGGATCACTGCGGCCTGCTTGTCATGCTCCCGAACGGGGACAGAGGCATCCTCCACTGCTCCCAGCAGGGGGGTGTCCAGCTTTCCTCCTTCCTCGAAATGCGCCAGCAAGGGTACACGTCCTTCAGCTTCTGGCGCTCTCCAAAGGCGGTAGTGAATCATGGTTAAAGTTAGGCTAGTCAACGGCGACCGCATCCGCAAGGAAATTGAAGTCGAAGAAGGCACCAGCGTCCGATCCTGCGTCGCTCTGCTGGACGAGGGGCGGGACGAGTTTCAGACGCCGACCCTCTGCATCTGCAACGGAGAGCCTCTGCTGCGGAAAGATGGAGGCTGGGAGACAACGGCTGTTTCGTGCGAAATCTCCATCATCTTTGTCGAGATCCCTCTAGGCGGAGGAGGCGGTTCCGACGGATCCACTATCGTAAGGCTTGTTACGGCTGTCGCCGCAACGCTTGCCGCGATCTTCATCCCCTATGTTGGATGGCTTGTCGCTTTAGCCATTACCATCGTCGGCTCTCTCATCGCAAACAGCATGGCGCAGGCCGCGCTGGATCTGGACGAGCCGGGATCAGCGGCCGCCGCGTCTCCAACCTACAACATCAACGCATCAGGCAACATGACGCGGCTTTTCCAGCCGGAGCCGGAAGGCTTCGGGCGCATGAGGATCGTGCCGGACTACGTCACGCAGATGTTCGCCGAGTATTCGTCGAACGACCAGTACGGCTACATGGTGTACGGCATCGGGCGCGGTACGTACAATGTGGAGGCCATGTACTTCGGCGACACGATGTTCTGGCAGAACGGGACGTTCGTTGATTCGGGCATCGTCAGCGAAGACGGTGAAGAGTACAGCCAGAGCTACGACGTCACCCTGCCCGTTGGAGGTGGGTGGAGCGGGCCATACCCTGTCGTTGCTTCTGGAGACTGGGCGAAGACGCTTCGCGTGACCGTCAACTTCCCTGACGGCTACGGCATCGAAACCACATCCACGGTCACAGTCGAGGATGTCATCAACGGCGACCCAATGAACGGAAATTTAAGCACCAGAACCGTTACCAGTTGGGAGGACAAGACCGCCACGATACTGCTCCAGTATGCAGAGATCGACGATGCAGGAAACGTAATTGGGGATTGGAGTGCAACAAAAACCTTCACGGCAAAGCGCGATACAAAGAGGACATGGCGTTCCGTCTCTTATCAGACTTCAGCGCGTGCCTTCTCCAAGACGATTTCCTTCAAGGCGTCCAAGTATGCCCGCTGGGCCATACGCATAAAGAACGGTTCCGAGCATATTCCGCATCCGCAGGTTGAGCAGTTCGTGTCGGGACAGGGAACCGTCATGGTGGACGATTCCAGCGCCACCGTCTATGAAACGATGAAGTTCACGGGCGTGGCGTCCACGGCGGTTTCGCTCCGCTATCAGTTCGTGGAACCTGGGCAGCAGGTTACTCTTTTTCCGACAAATATCGCGACCAATCAGGACGTCGCTGGGCTGGACATATATGCCCCCAACGAGGATGAATATCCGCCGGACGGAGGCTGGGCTGGCCCTTGGGCGGCGAATGAAGCCGGAACAAAGACTGATCAGATTAAAATAGACTACGTCTATGCTACAGGTCTTGGCAAATATGGAGACAACGGTGGTCTCTACGGCTATGACGTGAAGCTGGAGGTGCAGGCGCGGGCTATCGACGATACAGGAGAGCCTGTTGGAAATTGGGTTGAACTTGGTTCTTGGAAAGATTACGGCTCCACGACAACTCCGCAGCGCATCACCCGCTCGTTCAAGGTTGCCTCCGGTCGCTATCAGGTTCAGATGAGGCGCACGTCGAACACGAACAAGGATGATCAGACACCCTCTCTCGATAAAGTTCAGTGGGTCGGCCTCCGCGCCGTTCTGCCGGGGCAGCTCACGTTTCCGCAGTCTGTTGTGGCGATTAAGGTCAAGGCCACGAACACTCTTTCGCAGCAGTCAAGCAAGAATTTTTCAATCACGGCGCAGCGCAAGCTTCCTCTGTGGAACAGCACGATGCGGGTGTGGAGCGAACCCGTTCCGACGTCTTCATGGGCGGCCGCCGTCTCCGCAATATGTCAGGAGCCGTGGGGCGGTGGGCTTTCCGATAGCCAGCTCGACCTCGACACGCTCTGGGCCATCGATGGACGGCTGCAGGCGAAGGGCTGGTACTTCAACGCCTACATAGACAATGCCTACAGCCTCTGGCGTCTCATCATGGAAGCCTGCCAGTGCGTCTGCGTTGCCCCGCGCCTCACAGGCACGGTGCTTTCCTTCGTCGAGGACGAGCCGGGGCGTCCCGTCAGCTACGAGTTGAACGCCCGCAACATCGTTCGCGGCTCCTTCCAAATTACCTACGCCACATGGACGGAGGACACGCCGGACGACGTCATCATCAACTACATGGACGAAGACGCCAACTTCCAGCAGCGCGACGTGCAGGCGGCTCTGCCTGAATCGGAGTCCATTGAGCCAGCCACGCTCGACTGGATCGGCATCACCAGCAGAGAGCAGGCGTTCCGCGTGGCGACGCGATACAGCGCCATGAACCGCTGGCGCAGGGTCACTGTTACCTGTCAGGTCGAAGCCCTCGGCAGGCTCATGCAGCTCGGCGACGTGGTGAGCGTCAACCATCCCCGCTTCCGCAATACAAGCTCCGGCGTGGTGTCGGCATGGAACGCCTCTGGCCTCTCTCTGGTGCTGGAAGGCGACTTCGCTGGCGCAGACGCCTCCGAAGCCTACATATCCCTGACCCGCCCCGACGGCACGGCGTGGGGGCCAGTGAAGGTTGCTAGCATTTCGGACGGCGTCTGCACACTCGATTCCGCCGACTACTCAGCCTATCTGCTGCAGGGCAACGAAGCGCCGTTCTCATGGCTCTCGGACGGCATGGACAGCCAGCCGACCTGCTACGCTCTCCATGCCACGAACCAGTTTCAGCGTCGAATGCTGGTGCAGAGCGTGAGCGCCGACGATCTCTGGCACTACACGCTCACTTTGGTTAACGACGCGCCGGAAGTGGCGCAGTACGACAATCTGCCTGTGCCTCCGTGGAACGGACGGGAGCAGACGAACGTCATCCTGTCCGCGCCCTCCGGCCTGTCCGTAAAATGGACGGCGTCCACGGGCATTGCCACTGTGGTCTGGAGGGCCGTGCGCGGGGCCGTGCAGTACGAAGTCCAGCACAGCGCAGACGGCGTGACGTGGGTGCATGACGGCCTGACCAGCGCCACGTCCATACCGATCATGAACGCCGAAGCGCAGAACTGGTCGGGCAACGCGCAGGCCGGAACCGTCTTCGTGCGGGTGGCCGCAATCTCGAACAGCCAGCGGTCTGCATGGGCCGAGTGGCCAGAGGAGGACTAGGTGAGCACCATCGACACCTCAACGTGGAACCCCGATCCAGATCTCAACGAGAGCATCAACGGCATTCCGCTCAATTCGTCTGCGTCTATAGCCCAGACGTGGCAGGCAATCCAGATGCTCATGGCGGCGGGTGGCCTGCACGGCCTGCAGCTGGTGCCGTTCACAGGTGCTACCGCCTCCGCAGACGGCAAGCAGGGCCTCGTTCCCAAGCCGGAAGCTGGCGATCAGGACAAGGTGCTGAAGGGCGACGGGACGTGGGGGACGGTTGCGGCGGCCAACCATGTGCATGGCAACATTTCCAGCGACGGCGCTATCGGCAGCACGTCCGGCCTGCCGATCATCACCGGGACAAACGGCATCTTGCAGGCCGGGGCCATGATAACGGAAGCGCAGATCGAGGCGCTTTTTGGCTAGGGGGACGGCATGAGCCTCGGAAAAGCATACGCCTTCTGGCCCGATTCATGGATGCCTGCTCCCCAGCAGGATTCGTGGAGCTTCCAGCCGGAGGATCTGCGCGAAACGACGGAAACGGAAGTCGGGGCCATCGTCCGGCCTCAGTTCGACAGCGACATCCTGATCGCCGACTGCACTCTCGTTCTGAACAGGATGCAGTCGGCATGGTTCGAGGCTTTCGAGAAGGCCATGAACCAGGAAAACCTCTGGTTTGTCTTCCCGGTGTGGTACGGCGGGGGCCTTCGCGACGGCATGTGCATGTTTAGGGACAGGCCGAAGTGGACGGTCGAGGCGTACACCACGACGTACAAGTTTTCTCTGCTGGTGCAGAAGCGGAGCCTCTACCTCACGCCATGTGCCCTTGAGGCGCTCGACTGCTGGTCGCCTGCAGAGGTCAAGGGCCTCAATTCCGGGGCAGGCGAGACGGCAGGCGCACTCAACCACGTCACCGACACGGGAGAACTATAATGGCGACTTGCAGCAGCGCAGACAGCATCCTTGAGGCGATGGCGCTCATCAAGGCAAACGGCGTCAAAATCGACACGTTCACCAACGGCACGGATACGCAGACCGTCCAGCTCGGCACGGGAGATCCCACGCCCTGCCTGCGGAAATTCATTGCGGACGCGCAGGCCATCGTGGACTCGTTCGCCAACCCACATATCACAGAGGCCATGATCGACGGCCTTTTCAGCTAGCAACGGAGGACAGTCATGGCTGACACTGATCTTTTGGACTACGCCGGACTCAAAAGCTACGACTCCAAAATCAAGACGTTTATGCACAACAGACAGATGACAAAAGCGGCCCCAAACGTGCAGTTTTGCCCCGCTCCAGAGTCGGAGCTTGAGCCGATAGTGGACTTCCTCTTCACGGAGACGCCTCCTGCAAGCGGGGACAAGTCTCCGAGCAATCCAAGCACGATTGATGGGGTGTCTAGCGTCAAGATGACGAGATGCGGGAAAAATCTTGGGAGGACACTTAGTACTACTACCATTAATTACGTTACAGTTACAAATAATGGTGATGGAACATATACCGTCAATGGAACAGCAAGTGCTGACACCTATTTTACTTTTACCTCTTCTTCTGTTTTTTGCAAGTTAGGGGAAAAGTATACTATAAGTGGCATATCTGGTGGCAGCAGTTCAACTTATAGATTAACGCTCCAATGCTACACTAAACAGGGTAGCTTTGCGAACGGTACTTTTATCTTTTCTGGGAGCGACACATTAATTTGTGAATCAGATGGATACTTAAATTCGTCTTTGTTTGTAAAATCAGGGACAACCGAAAATAATCTTCTGATTAAACCACAAATTGAACTTGGTGAAACAGCAACGTCTTTTGAGGCTCCAGATTATTCCGACTATACCATTCAGCTTGGCGACACCTACTACGGCTGTTCCGTCAACTTCAAGACAGGCGAGATGACGGTGACGTGGAGCGGCATTATTTATACTGGAGAGGAAAACATATATACTGCGGAAGGCGCAGATGGCTATTATCAATACGGACTTCCAGCGCCAAGCTACTCAGCTCATTTCTTAGCTTGTTCATGTACCCACCTTATTACTGGCGGAACTACTGGGGATAGATTCTATGTTAGAGCTACAGGTGGAACCGGAGTAAGAATTTATGTTTCTGAATACGCTACGGCAGATGATGTTAAGGCATGGCTTGCTAGTCAATATGCTAACGGAACTCCAGTAACTGTTGTATATGAACTCGCCACTCCCTTCACCGTCCAGCTTACCCCCACGCAGGTGCTTTCCCTCGCGCAGTCCGACAAGTACGTTCCCCAAATAAACACGGTCTACAGCGACCAGCAGGCGGTGCGCGTGGGCTGGCAGCGCATAGACATTGACTCCATTCTGGCGAGGTTGGACGCCATAGAGGCGCAGCTGGATGGCTAGCTTATCCTACCCGGATTGGATGCCGAAGCCGCTGCAGTCCGGCTTCTCCATGCAGCCGGAAGACAGGCGCATCGCGCAGTCCACGGTCGGCACGTCGCTCCAGCGGGGCTTCGGAGGCGACATATGCGTTGCCGAAGTGTCGCTGACTCTCAATGCGCTGCAGACGCACTGGCTGGAGCAGTTTGAGCGCGACGCGCTTGTGCAAGGCTCCCGCTGGTTCCTGTTCCCCGTCTGGTACGCTGGCGAAGTCCAGTGGGAGCTTTGCCGCTTCAAGACGCGCCCCAAGGCTTCCAGCGTGAACGGATTTTATGGGACGTACCAGTGCAGCCTCTATGTCAAAAGGCGCACTGAGCTGATGCCGGACTGCATGACCAAGCTCTTGGCCTGCTTCCACCCCTGCTTTTTCTTTGAACTGATCGAGGTTCTAGTCGCTTTCTACAACAAGCTTTCCAACGTCACGACCGCGAACGTGAACAGCGCCCTCGCGGAAATCTATGAGGACTAGCACATGGCATCATATCCCTGCACAGACGATCCCAGAGAAATCATAGACGCCATAGTCGGCGCTGGTGAGAACGCTGAGAAGTTCGACAAGTTCGTCAACGGCGGCGTCTACGAAGAAGTCCAGCTCGGCGCAGGGGAGCCTACGCCGACGCTCCGCAACCTCTCCCATCTCGTCAAAAGCGCCGCGACGACGCTCGACGGCTCGGACGTGTCGGGCAAATTCTCCGACGCCGCGAACGGCGGGACGGAACTAAGAATGCTTTCAGATCGTTTCGGCGACGTCGTAAACGTCAAAGACTTCGGAGCTGTCGGCGACGGCGTTGCCGATGACACTGGCGCGATTCAAGACGCGGCAGATGCGGCGTTGAACAAACGCCTGTTCTTTCCCGCAGGAACGTACAAAATAGAAGATACGGTGCATTTCTACCGCGCCTGCGACATTGACCTCGGCGGTTCCGCCATCGTCTGGGATGGAGAGTCGGGCGGCACGATGCTCCATATCGACGGCTGTGGTGAGGACGACGACCAGTACGGCAACACGGTTGGAAACATACATGACGGCGCAATCAACGGCATGTGGTCGGCAGCAGATGGGCTTATCCTCGATTGTCACGGCATCAGGTGCCATGACATGTACATCAAGAACTGCACGCATGATCATCTTGCAATAGGCCATGAGGCTACAAGCGGGCGCAGGAGTTTGGCCTGCCATATCTACCATGTCTATATCCAGTGCGGCGAGGGCGCGTCGGCATGGAGCGATGCCAACGCTGCCAGAGGTCTTGCCATTTACGAGGCAGACAATAAAATTGAAGACCTCAACGTCCTTGCCTGCAACAAGTCAGTCTATTCCAAGGTTCCCGGCAATACGTTCGTTAACTGTCATCTCTGTGCGATGTACAAGTCTCCATCTGCTGCAATAGGGGAAGACTATGCAGTTTTCCTCGACTACTACGATCCTGTCGGGCTGTATGCAAACGTCTTTGTCAACTGCTACTTCGACAACCACAAGTATGTCTTCTATAACTACATCGCGCCTATGCCTAGCGGATTGACGGATTCAGAGCAGGAAGAATACGAAAAAGCGAAAGACAGGAGGACGCGCCAGCGCATCATCTGTTCAAATTCAATGTACTATAATTCCGGCAACCAGCATACGGGAGATGCGTTCTTCAGCACCCACATGCTGGGTGGAAATCCAATGTGCCTCTCGGTTGACAATTTCAGCGTCAGGCAGTCGGCGCGGTGCCGCTTTTTCGACGCCAAGCTTTCCTCCGGCCCGTCCATGCTCATGCAGTCAATGATAAGAGAGCAGTATGCGAAAAACATTGATCCCGGAGCCGAAGGCCGTCCGCTGCCGTACATGGCCCAGTACCGTGTTACGCCGGAAGACTGTCCGGCTGTCGTCAGGACAGGAACCGAGCTGGCTTCGGGAGAATATTTCTGCATAGGCTGCGTCGTTGTCCCCAACACCACGAATCTCGACCGCTTCGGCGGAGCGACGTTGGAGATTCTCGACAGGAGCGCAGGCCGGATGGCGCTCGATTTCTGGTACAACAACGGCAACGCTGCGTGGCAGTACGAAACCCGCATCACCAACGGCAACCCAAACTTCAACGTAGCTGTCGGTGCGCCGGAGACGATTGCAGTTGCCGGGATAAATTCTCTGATGATCCCTTTGTACCTACGCGCCAACGCAGCCATCTCTGGCACTGTCGTTTACGCAAGGCTTCGCGGAGACGGGGCCGCCGCCTGCTACCTCTGCGGCGACGTGTCCGCCGAATGGTCTTCAAGTTCCTATGTCATCAATGCGAGCGGATCGACGGCTGTCGGTTCCGGCCCCAACCAGTACGTCTCGTCGCTGGCGCAGATCGGTTTGACGGGAAACACGACGCTGAAGACGCTCTGTTGGACAATGCCGAGCGGCGGAACCGGAGCCTTCTATCTGACGTCGGGAAATCTTCTCACGGACTCGGACATGCCGAGCGGTTCCGGCGTCAAGTATCTCCGCATCGTAAAAAGCGGCAACGGCGTCTGCGCTCTCGAATGCTTCCGCAGTTATAACAGCCAGACGTATGTCTATACCACCTTTGCCAATGCATCCGGCGCGTCGGCGTCGGCTGTCACCGTCAATGCGTGGAAGGAACTGTGATGAGCCTCGGCAGCGCCTATGCCTTCTGGCCCGAATTCTAACATAGGAGAACATCATGGCAGACATGCCCACCATCATCGAAACTGGCAAAAACGACAACAACGGCTGGGGCAACGGCCCTTGGGGTGCCGGAGTCGGCGCGTTCATCGGCTCGATGTTCGGCAACGGCGGCTTCGGCGGCTGGGGCTGGGGCAACGGCGGCCGCGCCATGCAGGCGGGAGCCGACGTCGCTTTGGCAAACCAAATCGAGCATCTTGGCGACCAGATTCAGCAGGTCGGAGTGGCCTAGCTTCAGGGCCAGAACCAGCTCGGCCTTCAGGGCTGCAACAACACTGGCGCGGTCAAAGACTCCATCACTCAAGGCACTATTGCCAACATGCAGGGCTTTGGCGGCGTCCAGACTAGCCTCTGCCAGCTCGGCAGAAGCCTATCCAGCGACATCGACGCCAACGGCGATCAGGTCACGGGAGCCATTACCGACTTGAACATTCGGATGGGCGATCGTCTCTGTGGCATCAACAGCAACATCTCTCAGCAAGGCTACGAAGAGCGGTTGCAGAACCAGCAGCTAGCCGCGCAGGGCCAGCTCCAGTTCTCTCAGCTTCAGGCCCTAACGGCTTCCGAAGCCTGCGCCACCCGCGAACTTATCCGCGAGACCGCCGCGCAGGCCGTCCGCGATAAGCTGACGGAATGCCAGAACGAACTGGCTGCCCAAAAGGCCCAGAACAATCTGATGGTGGCCCTCGGCGCTGTCCAGACCAACATCATCAACGCCCTGAAGCCCGCGACCACGACCGCTGCTGGCGCATAGTCCTCGGCACAGCAATCCGCACGGGGCTTCCTTCGGGAGGCCCCGCAATTTAAACAGGAGTGACCAGCTTATGATGTACATCTTCAACCATGCCCACGGCTACGAGGAGAATCGCGAGGCCGAAATGCAGTCTGTCTCCGTTCCCGCCTACCAGAAGCGCGAGAAGCCAAAGGACTGGGCCTACATGGAGCAAAGCGGAAAAGTCCTCCGCGACATGCCCAATACATGGAAAGCCTACGCTCAGGACGAAGCTGGGCGCATGGCTATCATCAAAATGGAGTACGCCGAACTGCTGAAGGCCCAGACGCCGGAAGAGATGAGCCACGAGCTTGTCCATCTCGGCTCTGCCACGCTCCACCTCTGGAGGCTGCTGAATCATGCAGAATAGCGCTTATCCCGCTGGACCGATGCCTATGCCCGCCGACCCGCTCATCAAGGCCCCTTTTCCGCAGGTTGCCCCCGCCGTCCCGACTTTGATGCTGAATCAGGTTGAAGGATGGGAGCCTGTGAAGGAGTTCACCGACAGCGCCAACGTCCACTGGACGCTGACCAAGGCGGCAAGCGATTCCACCCGCGACATCCCCGACCCAAAAACTGTCCAGTTCGTGGGGTGCTGGAACCACGTTTTCCCAGACGAAACGCTAAAGCCAAAAATTTACGTCTATGTCGTGGAGGCTCTGCGCCCGCCGAGAGTTGGTACCGAAGCGCCAGCGATGATCATGTATCAATGGTTCTCCACGATTCAGATGGATTTCAACCCATCAATGATTACCAGTAGAGAGTGGTTGAAGTCGAACGTTTACGCGGCACCAGTCATAGATTCACGCGTCTCGAAGCTCATGGCGATCTGCAAGATGCAAAGCGCTCCGCAGGCGCAGGAACAGGCAGCCACACAGCAGACCGAACAGGACAAGCCGATCAAGGTGGAGGGGCTAGCCAATGCCAATTCAGGAAATCTGCAAAGAGATAAAGGCAAGGGCCGAGAAAGACAGCAGGCCCTCTGAGCAAATCTATGCGGAGCTCATGCAGACAGGAGCGCAGATGTACCTGTCGCGTCAGTGGCCCCGCGATGCCGTGATCGCCTTCTGCGCCAGCATCGTGCGCTTCCTCGACAACCAGACGCCGAAAAAGGAGGAGGAGCCGAAGTGATTCATGCCTTCGTGACTGCAGGCTGGTGCCTGCTGTGCATCTTCGCTGGACTGCCGTGGCCCTGCCTGTTCTGGGCTCCGGCGTTCTATGTCGGGAGGGAATTGAGCCAGGCTGAGCTGCGATACATCGACGTTCACGGCGGGCACAGGAACAATGCCGTTCCATGGTGGTGCGGATTACTTCCGCAGTCCTGGACAGCCAAGGGCCTGCTTGACTTCCTGCTCCCGCTTGCCACAGCTCTCGCGGCATGGGCAGGACAAGCCGTCCTGTGGCGAGGCTAGCGTCCGGCCCCTGAACGCAAAAAAGCCCCAGCCCAATCGGGCTGGGGCTTTTCGTTTGTCAAAGGCCACAAAAAAAGCGCCCCGCCGGGGTGGGCGAGGCGTGATGCAGGGGCGGTTCCGGCCTGCTCTGGTGCTGTGGTGCATCCGTGGTGCAGGCGTGGTGCAGAAGCGGTGTTAGATGGTTGATTTTACTGGATTGGCCGTGGTCGGGGCACGACAACTCGCTTTTGGCTTAACTCTCTGTTTTTTCTGGCTCTGGAAGCTCTGGCCCGCACCATACTGCACCAAGGGATGCGCTGGCGGCCTTCTGGGCCTGCGGCATCGCATGGGCGTAGGCCTTGAGCGTAGTCACGGGGCTGGCGTGACCCAGATTGGCCGCCACGGCGGCAACGTCTGCGCCCCGTTCAAGGGCAATCGAAGCCGAGATATGCCGGAGGGCGTACATGGGGAAGGACGGAATCCCCGCCTTGGCGAAGGATCTGTACCACGTTGCGAAGTAGCTCCTCACTGTCTGGCCTCTGGAGTTCCGGCAGACGTAGATGCTTCTGTCTTGACCATCGGAACAGAAACGCTCCCACGCCTCGGCTAGGTACTCCTTCACTGGGTAGACCGTCTTCCACTGCCTGACCTTGCCCATCCAGACCTTGACCGTGCCATTCTGGAAATCGAAGGCCGACCACTTGAGCCTGAAGAGCTCCGTGATGCCTGGACGCAGGAACAGCGCCAGCGCCGTCCGGCAAGCCCACTGGAGCCATTCGGGGAGATGCGGATAGATCTGCCGGAACTGGTCGAGAGTGCAGGCATGGGAGCCGTGCTCTGCCTGCAGCGGCTTGAAATGCTCCCAAGGGTTCCTGGCGACAAGTTCCTCCTGGACGCAGTAGTTGAACACAGCCGTCAATCTCGTAATCCACATGTTGATGGTGACGTTCGAGCACCCGCCTTCGCGGCAGCAGTCGCGCACCATGTTGAGGTCCCTGCGGTCAAGCGAGTCCACATATCTCTCGGCAATGCACTCGGCATAGCCGACCTTCTTTGCCCGTGGCTGGTCTTCCCGCGCACCGCCTACGAGCCAGCGGTACTGCTGCTGCCCGTGGGCGCACAAGGGCTTGTCCTTGAGATACAAGCCGACCGCCTCGTAGACGGTCAGGCGGGAGTTTTCCCGTGCTTCCTGAATTGCTTCGTCCTGAAACGCATCGGCATCCTCCCTCGTTTTGAATGTTCGCTGAACCCACTTGGCGGGACGGCGGGACGTGTCCTTGACCTTCACGACCCACCGCCCGTCTGCTCGTTGATAGACGCTCATGGTTGATTCCTCTTGCTGGCGCTCCCGCACCCTGCGAGGAACCGCTGCCTGCCGTCTCTTGATAGAATCTTTCGGGAGTCGGGTCTACAGGCCAGCACCTCCAGCACCTCTCTGCTCTGCCTGCGGAGGTCTTCCAGCGCCTGCTCGTGGGCCATGATCTCCAGCTCCAGACGCCGAAGTTCGTTCACGGTCTCAGTCGCGTTCATCGCGTCCTCCAAAGCCACGTTAGCCACCAGCACAGAAGGATAGCCTGTATCAGCCTCAAAGACGTTTTGATGTACCAGATGTCCTCTGCTATCTGGCTAGCTGTCTGCGCGTCCATCACGGCCTCCCTTCCCCCTTGCCTTGGCCAACTCGGCTGTGAGCCAATAGATATAGGCGCAGACTTCCAAGCATTCTTTGCTCGTCAGACAAACCCTTGTCTGGGGGCCGTCAGCGCAGGCTTTAAGCCTGTCGAGTGTCCGTGCCAGCACGATACCCGGCGCTTCTTCTTTCATGTCCCCTCCTTTGACGGCCCTGCCGTCTCCATCAACCCCCTACGACTGCAGGGGCAGACGGCAGGGCCAGCTTCCACGGCGCGACTGCATCCGCGCCTTCGGGAGACCGCCTCCCGAATTCTTTGCCCTATGCCTCGGGCGAAAGTTCTTCTGCGATGGCCTTTTCTGCTTCGCGCAACCAGTAGTCCGGTTCCTCGCCGTACTCACCATCGGTCAGAGCAACAAGAAGCTTGCTGAGATGTCTTGCAATCCTTTTCCACCTCAGCACCTCCGCGACCAGCGCCATGCGCTCCTTGCTTCCCCAGCCCTTGGGCTTCTCGCTCTGCTCCGTCATATGACCACGGCCCTCCCGCCTCTCTCCACGACCACCATCTGGCCCTGCTTGAGACGCTGCCTCTCCCCCGTCCAGAGGTCGAGCAACCACCATTTCCCGCCGTCCTGCTCTACGCGGAGCCTGTCGGGATGGCCCAGCCACAAGCGGAACCGCCAAGCCTGGTGCGACCCCGACCAATGCAGGACGCATTCCGGCGTTCCGTTCTGCGGGTCATCGTCCCAGCGCGGGAGCTTCTTTACTGGCATGTCTCATCCTCTTGGATGTCGTTCAGAATCATTTCCAGCCACGACTCCAGATCTTCTGCTTTGTCGAGAGCTTCTTTGATGTTGTCCTGGAAGTCCTCGTGAAGTGAATCAGCTTCATACTGTTCATCCTCATCGAGCGCGCCATATCCGGCCTGCTCTCCAATCAAGGAAATCTTGATTTGCCTACGGGCTATTTTCACCCTGTCTATCGCAAGCAGTAGATTGATTTTTACGTCTGAATACAAGTTAGTCATCGGCATCCTCCTCCACGGCCTTGAGGCTGGCCTGCTCCCAGCATATCTCGCACCCTCCTACTCTGCAGGAGTCATCCGACGGGATGCCTGCGCCTGCCGGAAGCAGGCAGTTCCCGCTATTCTGCGAGAGCCTGTTTATCTGCCCGCACAGCCAGCCAATCGCCTGTTGCAGGCGGTCGCGCTCCTTTTGCAGGGAGTCGATGATTTCCCTGTCGCAGGCCATGAAGACCCCTGGCCAGATATGTTCGGCTGGCTCAACCTGAGAGAACCATTCCGACTTCTTGCTGGCGCACGTCAGCGACAGCGGAGGCCTGACGTAGAGCCTGCCGTCCTTCTCTCCGTCAAAGATGCCCAGCAGCCATTCGGCGCAGGCCGCCTGCCTGCAGGCCACGAGCTGGCCTATCTTGAAATCACTCATACTTCACCACCTTGCCTTCCTTTGCGGCCCTTTCGGCCTCCTCGACCCAGCCTGCAACGTGGGTGCCGCCGATGAAAAAGCAGAGGCTTTTGAGGCTCTGCGCGAAGCAGGCTGTGTCGAGGGTTTGGGGCTGTGCCTTGCTCGTGACCTGCTCCGGCTTCTGCTTAGACTCTTCCATGCTTCGCCTCCTGCTCCCGATACCAGCGGATTTCCTTGAGCCACATCTGGGCCGTGACCTCGGCGCACTTCGGCGTCTTGAACGAGCGCAAATATGCGTCGGCTGGGACCATGAACGGGCAGAGCCTGCCGAGGTCGGCGCAGGGCTTCGCTTCAGGCACGGCATGGGCGCACTTGAAGGCCAGCACGTCTGCCATGTGTGCGTCACGGTCTTTATTCATGGCTTTCCTCGTCATTTTCCACGCAGTCCCACATCCGGCACAGCGCCTTCATGGCCTGATTCCTGGTCGGCACCCTGCCCTCCCGTTGCCTGCACTGTTCCAGTTCGGGGCAGTAGCCCAGCACCTCGCAGGACGGCCCCGCTCCCTCGAAAAGCTCCGGCGCGGCTTCCTTGCAGAGCCGGAACATCTTGCGGGCCAAGTCGCGGATTTCAGCCTGGGCGCGGTTGCAGAGCCGAATCTTGAACCAATCGCGCAGGGCATGGGCGTTCATGCCGATGACGCCCTTGAACTCGGTGGCCTGCGGTTTGAGGTAGCGCAGGTCTTCTTCGGGGATGCCAGCTTCAACGCCAGCGTCGTACCATTGCGAAATGATGCCGAGGATGTCTTTGCCGCTGACGGAGCGCGTCTGAATGCCGCTTTCAAGGTAGATGTCGAAACTCAAGCTCTGAAAAGCCTTCGGCAGCACCACGCTGAACCTGCGCTTCCCGTGCTTGTCCACGCGCCCCGACTTGATGAGGTAGGACGCCATGCGCTTGCGGACAAGCTGGGTTTCGCAGACGCGGGAGTAGCCCTCCACGCCGAAGATGAAGAAGTCGAACTCAAGCGCGGCCTCGTGTCCGCTCTGGACGATGCGCCTGACAAGCTCCACGTCGTGCGGAGCGCCTGCCAGCTCGTCCAGCGACTTCTCGCTCCGGCAGAACCTTGCTGCGGTGTCGGCGAAGACCTTCCCGCCTCCGGCAAGGAGCACGACCTTGCCTTCGCCTACTTGTCTAATCTCCATCTCTGCCTTCCTCCATATCCTTCACGGCAATCTTGCAGATCGCTTCCTGTGCGCTCATCCATGCGGCTTGAAGCTCAATCCAGATGTTGAAGTAGTCCTCGTCCATTCCGTCCTGAGTGCCGTCAGGGTCGAGCATCTGCATCCCGCCAAGTATCAGCAGGCGCACCTTCTGGAGCTTCGCCAGCTTCTCAGAGCTGCTTGGTTCCATTCTTGTCTGCCTCCAATATCCTTTCAGCAAGCCAGCGCATGACGCTCACGGTCATGGAGTTCCCGAGCGCCTTGTATCTCAGCGTGTCCGGCGCTGGCCTGCCATTGTATTCGATGTCTGTATATCCGTCTGGGAATGCCTGCAGGCGCTCCGCT
>Ga0310786_10004993_pt1 | contig 18188 bp, 8 predicted proteins | sample AusTroGonzalo_MG_FD_203881 | JGI IMG/M metagenome (GOLD analysis project Ga0310786, IMG submission 203881) | Bovine rumen microbial communities from tropical cattle in Woodstock, Queensland, Australia - Gonzalo_03 (v2) (version 2) | ecosystem: Host-associated > Mammals > Digestive system >... | reverse complement strand
CATATACAATGAGCAAAAACGCATTAATTCAATTCGTTGAGGATCAAATCGTTGTAAAAGACTTTGATACCTTCAAGGCGGGTGACACGATTACGGTCACCTACAAGATTGTCGAAGGACAAAAAGAGCGCTTGCAGAAGTTCCAAGGCATTGTCATCAAGCGCAGCGGTCAAGGCAGAACGGGTACGTTCACCGTCCGTAAGATTTCCAACAACATCGGTGTGGAGCGTTGCTTCCCGATTGCTTCTCCCATGATTGAGAACATCGAGGTCAACAAGGTTGGCGCCGTCCGTAAGTCGCGCATCTATTACCTGCGCGGTCTGCGTGGCAAGAAAGCCAAGATCAAGGAAGCCAAGAAGTGATTCCTTCGTCAAACGAAAAAGAAGCCCCGATTTTTCGGGGCTTTTTTTGTGGTAATGTTGGAGCTATTGTATTGAACAGCTATAAGAAATCGTGTTGTTGGAACTCCCGCCCACCATAAAAGTAAACTCTCCAGGCTCGAAACTCCAACCCTTTTCCTTGGAATAAACTGCCAAATCGCGCTTGGTGAGGTAGAATGTCACCTGTTGGACTTCACCTTTATTAATATGGATGCGTCGGAAGCCTTTCAGCAGTTTTGAAGCTGGGGCGATGGAGGCTACTTCGTCGCGGACATACAACTGCACTACTTCGTCACCATCGCAGGGGCCGATGTTTTTCACGGTGTAGGTGACTCTAACAAGAGTGTCGGCCATAGATTCCTCCCTCCCCACATCCCCTCGCTGGAATGACATGGCCTTAGCGGCACTTGGCAAAACCTCAACTTGCAAGTCGCTGTATTCGAATTGGGTATAGCTCAAGCCGTAGCCAAAGGGAAACAACGGCTTGGCGGATTCTTCTACGTAATCACCTGTGGCGGGTTGGGAATAATAGACGGGAATCTGTCCTACGGAGCGCGGCACTGAGATGGGCAGACGGCCTGCGGGGTTGTAGTCGCCCCAAAGGATGTCGGCCAAAGCGGATCCGCCTTCCATGCCTGGATACCACATTGTTAGCAAAGCATTGGACCTTTCATTGGCAAGGTTCATGTCCAAAGGACGACCTTGGATGTAAACTGTCACAACAGGCTTGCCTGTGGCATAGATGCGCTGCATCAGTTCCTCTTGTTTTCCTAACAATTTCAAGGTGGAACGGTCATAGCCCTCGCCACAGTCCATGTCGGAAATGGACTCATTCACGATAGCAGCACCAGTTTCTTCATAACTCGTCTTGAAGTCGCGGGCGGAAGAACCGCCAACAACCAAAACAACTACATCGGCGGCCTTGGCAATGCGCACGGCTTCGTCAATGTCGGCATCGTTCTCATCGCGGATGGCACATCCTTTGGCGTAGGTTACCTCTGCCCTGTCCTTCTCGCGGATGCCTTCGAGCATGGTTACAATGCGGTCGGGGTCTTGCGGCGCGGTATAGTCGCCCAACTGGTTATACATATTGTCAGCATTAGGTCCAATGACCGCCACCTTTTTAATATTGTCGCCAAACGGCAAAATGCCATCGTTTTTCAGTAATACTGTCGACTCCAAAGCGACTTGCTTAGATAGTTGAGCATTTTCTGTTGTACCCACTTCGGTTTCGGCCAAAGCCTCGTCAACGTAGGGATTGTCGAATAGTCCGAGATCGTATTTCAGTTGCAACACATGCCGCACAGCACGGTCGATGTCGGCTTCGGTGACGAGGCCTCGTTGCAAGGCTTCTTTCAGGAAACCGCCGTAATTGTAGCCACCCAAGTCGATGTCGACACCCGCTTTCAAGGCCATAGCAGCGGCTTCGGCAGGGTCGGCGGCGACATGTTGCGTGGCATAGATGGCATTGACGGCGTTGAGGTCGGAAAAGACTACACCTTTGAAATTCCACGAGTTGCGTAACACCTCTTGAAGCAGCCATTCATTGGCCGAACAAGGCACACCATCAATGGTGTTGTAGGAAGTCATCACAGTTTTGACACCGCCTTCAACAACCGCTTTTTCAAACGAAGGCAGATAGTCCGACATTAGGCGGTTGGGGCCAACATCCGCCGTGGCAGCATTGTGACCACCTTGAGGGATGCCATAAGCGGCCAAATGTTTCAATGTGGCGCAAACGTTTTTCTGCATTCCTTTCACGATGGCAGCACCCAAAGTACCAGACAGATACGGGTCTTCGCCCATCGTTTCCTCCACCCTTGACCAACGCGGGTCGCGGGCGATGTCCAAGACAGGGCCATAGCCGATATGTGCTCCTTGCAGACGCACCTCGCGGCCCATCACCTCTCCCATTTGTTCAAGTAATTCGGGATTCCAAGTGCTGGCTTGTCCGATTCCTGTCGGGAAGACAGTCATCCCCACCGCCATGTGGCCATGAGGGGTTTCCTCGCAGAAAAGCAAAGGAATACCTAAGCGCGTGTTTTCCACCGCATGGTGTTGCATCATATTCAACAGCCTTGCCGATTCACAAGGATGCAGACCCGTCTCCACGGTTTTCCTTGACCAAGGGTCGGCACGGAGCACCGCCCAGCAGGAACCTAATGGCATAGTGTCCATCATATCGAGAAAATTATCAGCCAACCACAGCGAGTCGCCATCCTTGCCATAGAAATTGAAGCCTATAGGACAAGTCAGCTGGCCGCATTTTTCCTCTAGGGTCATTTGGGATATTAGTCGGTCTATTTGGTCTTGTTTCTGGGTGCAAGAACAATACAAAATGGTTAAAACCAACAATATAGAAGAAATCCTACGCATCATTGTCGTTTGTAGAGACGCAATGCCTTGCGTCTCTTTACACATACATTTTTTTGAGACGCAAAGCATTGCGTCTCTACAAGTTATACCAATTTATTAATCAATTCCTCGCGTTCGCCAGGCAGCATATCGATGACAGGTATCTCCACCATCGTGTAGCAGCCCGGTTGCAGGCGCATCGTGGCGCGAGCCACGTTGACCAGCACCTGACCCGTCAAAGCGGGGTTGTTGATGCTCATGTTGAACTCCATGCGCTGGTTTTGGGTCTTGCCCGAGACACCCTTGCGTACGAGGTTCACGCCATGGCCCATGTCGCGGACGGCATCGACGCTATCCACGGCAAACACATGGGTCTCGTCGTTGGCAAAATATGGGTCGGCCTTGATGTCCTTGGTTACTTGTTCAAGGGTGGCACCGTCTTCGAGCTCCACATACACCATGCGACGATGGATGCCCTCGCCCAGCGGAATGGTCACCGAAAGGGCGTTCTTCACGCCTTTTTTGGAGCGCACGCAGACGCTGTGCCCCATAGACATGCCTGGGCCAAAGTTGGTGTACGACAAGCCTTTAGGTGCTAAACTCTGCATCAGGGTGCGAACAATGGAGTCCGAACCTGGGTCCCAACCAGCAGCGATGACACTGACAGTTTTTGTTTCCTTATTAATAGGCATCAATTCGCGGCGGTAGTCCACAATGGAAGTGTGAATGTCGAAAGAATCCACGGTATTAATGCCCAAGGGCAGAATTTGTTTGGCGTATTCGGGACAGGAACGTGTCGGGCAGGCCAAGATAGCCACATCCACGTTTTTCAGCTCTTTAATATCCTTAACTACTTCGTATTGAGTAAGTTCGATAGGTTTGTTGTCGGCTCCCTTACGGCGGACGATGCCCGCTACTTCGAAATCTGGGGCGGCTTCAAGGGCTTCCAAAGCGAAGCGACCCACATTGCCGTAACCTACTACGGCGGCTCTGATTTTCTTCATTTTTTTAGAATTAAAAGGCAAAAGTAGGAAAAAGAGCAAAACCATGGCGGGATTTTTTTAATTTTGCACCCAAATTTTCTATTCAAAATGAAGAAATTAAGTCTATTCCTCACCTTATTGGCCGCTACATTATTTGCGCAGGCCGAAACCATCGAACACATTTATCACTTTAGTCAGCCTGTCGTCAGCACAAATGGAGAATACCAACAGATTGGTTTTCAGGGTTGTCTGCCATCGGGAACCGTCGGAGAGCCTACCCTACCCTGGCAAAGCGTCAGTCTGATGTTGCCCCAAGGTCAGGAGGCGGTTTCCATGCAAGTCGAGTTTTTGGATTATGTGGAAATGGATGGCAACTACCAACTGTATCCAGCTCAAAAGCCCCGCCCGATTTCAAGCGAAGAAGTGATTCCTTTTGCCAAGGACGAAAGTCCGTATCGCTCCGCAGAGGTTTATCCTTCAAGGAATTACGGCAGTGTCCAGACGCAATATCTGAACGGTGTGGCATTGGCATTTGGTGGTTTTACACCTGTGCAGTATGTTCCCGCTACAGGCAAGGTCAGCTATGCGAAAACCGTGAAGGTCACGATTGAGACTACAACAAGTCGCGACGACCACAGCCGCAAGTTATGGATTACACCTGAAAATGAGGCTTCTATTCTGCGTTTGGCGCAAAACCCGCTTATGCTAATCACTTACAACAAACGTAATCGCGAAATCGGCGGCTACGATATGCTCGTCATCACTTCAGAGGAATGGGTGTCGCGTTTCGACGAATACCTTAACCTTTACAATGACAAGGGTTTCCGCACCCGTATCGTCGCCCTTGAAGACATTTACGTCTCTATGGAAGGCCGTGATGAACAAGAGCAAATCCGCAACTACATTATTCAGGAATACGAAGACAATGGTATCTCCATGGTCAGCCTCGGTGGTGACGTGAGCATTGTGCCCTACCGCAGCCTATATTGCTGGGCACAAGAGGGTTATGAGGACCAACTTCCCGCCGATATGTACTACGCCTGCCTCGACGGCACTTTGAACGACGACAATGACGACCGTTGGGGTGAAGTCGGTGAGGACGACCTGCTGCCTGAATTGGGCATCGGACGTTTGCCTTTCAACAACGAGGCGCAGTTTGAGACCATCATGCACAAGACTTTCAGCTACCTGCAAAACCCTGTTTTGGGCGAGTTCACCTCCCCCATCCTCGGTGCTGAACACCTTGGCGACGGCTACTACGGCAGCCTCGACATGGAACGCCTCATCGGTGAAAACAACGACTATGACTATACCACCATCGGTTATCCCGAAGACTACAACTTCAAACGCTATTATGCCACGCCACAAAAAGACTTTAGAGGCGGCGAGTTCCGCGACCTGATTGGCACTGGTGGACAATATGTGCACCATGTGGGTCACGCCAACGACGACTATGTGGCGGGTTGGTATGGCAGCAACATGACGAACAACTTCTTCTCTGGCAACGATGGCATCAACCACAACTACATGCTGTTCCACTCGCACGGCTGCATCTGCGGCAACTTCCCTGTCAGTTGCGTCCTCGAGAAGATGGTCACCATTGAGACTGGATTTGTGGTGACGGTGGGCAACTCGCGCTACGGCTGGTACATGCCTTGGGGCGACGGCATGGCAGCCCATATCCATCGTGAGATGATTGACGCCTATTGCAACGACCACATTGCCACCGTTGGCATGGCTTTACGCGAGGCCAAGATTGCCTCTGCCCCTTGGGTTGCCATTCCTTTCCAAGAGGGAGATCCAGAAAATGGCTGCTTGCGTTGGAATATCTACTGTCTCAACGTGTTAGGCGATGGAGCTTTGTATCCTTGGTTTGATGAGCCTTTCACGCCCAATGTAATTTATGAACAAGGTCTGATGGTTGGAACGACTTCTACCACCGTCCATGTGAGCCATTTCGACATGCCTTTGGACAATTTCAGTGTCAGCCTATTTGATGGCGAGACCTTGCTGGCTCGCGGTATCACTGATGAAGATGGTGATGTCGAGTTGAGTTTTGAGCCTCTTGAAACCGTTGGCGCCTTGAAACTCATCGTCACGGGACAGAGCGCTTGGCTGCAAACCCTTGAAGTGACGGGATTTGAAAGCGGACAGCCTTACGTGTACGGCACCCTCTTCGACATTGAGGGGGAAGCCCTGTATGGCCTCAATCATTGGGTTCATGGTGAACTTTATAATATTGGTGACGCGACAGCATATCAGGTTCATGCCGCCGTCACTACGGATTGCGAGTATGTTATTTCGCATGGTAGCAACTTCACTATTGATGAGTTTGCGCCGAACAGCACACAACAGTTTGACCATATCGGCTTGATTGAAATTGCCAACAACATTCCCGACAACACCATCTTCACCCTTGAACTCACCACCTACGTGGGTGAAACGACTCACACCACCCAAAAGAACTACATCGCCAAGGCTCCCAACCTGCAATTCGCTGAAATCGAGGTGGATGACAGCCAAGGCGACCAAAACGGCTTCATCGACCAAGGCGAATTTATCACTTTGAAAATCCACGGCAAGAACATCGGTCATGCCCTGGCTCCAGAGGCTTATCTGACTGCGACTTGCGACGATGACCGCCTCCAAATCCTCAATAACACCATTACCATTGGCGATGTCGATGCAGACGGAGATTTCTTGGCCGAACTCAACCTTACCAGCGATTTCGACATCATTGGCGGCACTATCTTCCACATCGACCTTGAACTGCACACGGGCAGTTATGTCACGCCTTACGACTACAATTTCTCGGTTGGCGTGGCTGTGGAGACCTTCGAAAGCGGCGATTTCAGCTTTGTGGAATGGGAACACGCTGGTGACCAGCATTGGTTCATCACGGATGATGAGGTCCATAGCGGCACTTATAGCGCACGTTCCGGCGAGATTGGCGATGACGAGGTTTCCTACTTGTATCTCTACGCCGACATCCTCGTCGATGGCGAAATCAGCTTCTGGTTCAAGACCTCGACGGAAAACCGCAAAGACCTATTTGCTTTCTTCGTGGACGGCCATAGAAAAGACTGGTGGTCGGGCGAAAACGACTGGACCTTTGTGAGTTATGACTTTGAGGCTGGCAGCCATGTCTTCCAATGGATATACGACAAGAACCATAACGGACAGGCTGGCAGCGACTGCACCTGGATTGACGACATCACTTTGCCGCGCACCTGCATGGTCACCAAGATTGAAGAAGGTGTGGCCAAGAAAGAAGCCGCCTTATATCCCAATCCTACTACAGGTTGTTTCGCCATCGACCTTGAAGAAGAGAGCAATATCAACATTTTCAATATGTTGGGACAAAACGTGATGTCTCTTAACAAAGTTTATGGACACCAGCAAATCAGCATGGAGAACACCCCGAAGGGAATGTATTTCGTTCAGATTCAGAGCGGAAACAGCATCGAAATCAAAAAATTAATCCTCGAATAAAACCTTACCCTTATGAAAAAATTGAGCTTTATTGTTTTGCTTTGCCTTGCTTGTTGTTTCAACAGCTTTTCACAGAATACTTTAGTCCTTCGCGAGGACAATATCGAAGAAATCCTCAATGCCATGACTGTTGAGGAAAAAGTTTCCCTGTTGGTCGGCGGTCCTGGAAATCTAGTGCCTGGTGCTGCAGGCTATACCCGTGAAATCGAGCGTCTTGGTATCCCCATGACGGTGCTCGCCGACGGTCCCGCTGGCCTCCGTATCCAACCCAAACGTGATGGCACTGACCAGACTTTCTACTGCACTGGCTTCCCCACCAGCACGCTTCTTGCTAGCTCGTGGGATCCTGAATTGGTGGAAACCGTGACCACAGCAATGGGCAACGAAGTATTAGAATACGGTGTCGATGTGCTCCTCGCCCCTGGCATGAACTTGCATCGTAACCCGCTCTGTGGACGAAACTTCGAATACTATTCCGAAGACCCGCTGTTGTCGGGCAAGATGGCTGCCGCATACGTGCGTGGCATACAGAAGAATGGAGTGGGCACTTCGGTAAAGCATTTCGCCGCCAACAACCAAGAAATCAACCGACTGGAGAACGATGCTCGTGTTAGCAACCGTGCCCTGAGGGAACTCTATCTGAAGAACTTCGAGATTGCCGTCAAGGAAGGCAAGCCTTGGACGGTGATGTCATCGTACAACAAGCTCAACGGTGAATACACCCAGCAGAAACACGGTCTGCTGACCACCGTCCTCCGCGACGAGTGGGGCTTCGACGGCATCGTGATGACCGACTGGGGCTGCAAGGAAAACACCGTGAAATCCACCAAGGCCGGCAACGACCTCATGGAATGGGGCAACCAAGTGGAAATCGACCGCATTTTGACCGCCGTCAATAGTGGTGAAATCAGCAAAGAGGAACTCGACTGCAATGTGCGTAATATGCTGAATTACATTGTAAAGACACCGCATTTTCGCCAATATAAGTTCTCCAACAAGCCCGACCTGAAAGCCCATGCCGCAGTGGCCCGCAAGGCTGCCGAGGAGAGCATCATTATGCTCAAAAACGGGAGTGAAACCTTGCCGCTGAATGGTGACGAAAAAGTGGCCCTTTATGGCATCAGTTCCGTTGATTTTGTGGGTATTGGAACAGGTTCGGGATGGGTGAACACAGAGCATATCACCAACATACAGGAAGCGATGACGAAAGCGGGATTCACCTTGGATGAGAACTTGGCGGAATACTATCGTCTATGCTATGCCACCCAAAACGCGACCGAAAAGATGAATGGCAGTTCGATTGACAAGCGTCACCGCCCAGAGCCTACTATCACAGTGCAAGCCATTGAACGCCAAGCCGCTAACAATGACGTAGCCGTATTCGTGTTGGGTCGTGTTGCCGGCGAGGGTGCCGACCGTGTGTTGCCCGAGGACTTCGAGTTATCAGCCATTGAACGCGAGATGCTTCAAAACATCAGCCTGAGCTATCATAAGTTGGGCAAAAAAGTCGTCGTGGTGTTGAACGTCGTCGGTGTCGTCGAAACGGCTTCATGGAAACATCTTGTCGATGCCATCGTGTTGCCATGGGCTCCAGGACAGGAAGGCGCTCGTGCTGTCGTCGACATCCTGACAGGCAAGGCGAATCCCTCGGGCAAACTGCCTATGACCTTCCCCATCAACTATATGGACATTCCCTCTTCGAAGAACTTTCCATACACTTGGGACATGACCAACGGCAGAAGAGGCACAAGAAAAAATGTGGACTTCACGGAATATGAAGAAGACATCTGGGTGGGCTACCGCTATTTCCAGAGCAAAAATGTAGAGGTCTCCTACCCCTTCGGATACGGTTTGAGTTACACGACGTTTGAGTACTCCAAGCCGAAAGTGAAGGCAGACAATGATGGTTTCACCGCGTCCATTACCGTGACCAACAAAGGCAAAGTTGCAGGCCGTGAGGTGGCGGAGCTCTATGTCGCCGCCCCTGCTGGAGGCCTTGAAAAGCCTGCCCGAGAGCTGAAAGCCTTCGCCAAGACCAAACTGTTGGCTCCAGGTGAGTTCGAGACTTTGACAATGAAAGTTAGTGCTTACGAGATGGCCTCCTTCAACGAAGCCACTTCATCATGGGAAACTGCTGCTGGCACATATCAGGTGTTGTTTGGGGCTTCTGTGGAGGATATTCGGGCTACTGCTTCGTTCCGCTTTGGGAAGACGCAGGCTTGGAAAGTGCAGGATGTGTTGGGGACTCCGATGAAGTAATCCTTTCGTTATCGTTGATTTCCGACAATCGACCGTTATTCCTCCTGTTCGTAATAGTATGAGTAGTCAATACCTTTCATGAAGATTTCGCGGTCGTCAATCTTATCCGTCAACGCCTGTTTGAGCAGCGCTTTTATGCGGGTGGCATTGGTCGTGCTCCGATGCATCGCGTCCAAATAGTCTTTCTTGTCTATCTTGCTCCAATCCACACACTTCATCAAACGCTTCTTGAAGAGCAAGTCCAACCAAATGCGTGTACTGCGCCCGTTGCCTTCCATGAAGGGATGCGCCATGTTCATCTCAACGTACTTGTCCACGATTTCGTCGAATGTCGTTTCGGGCATCCGCTCGATGCTTTCAAGGTTCTGCATCAGGTATTCAGCGCGACAAAATACAGTGCCGCCCTTCGAGATGGTCTTTGTACGTATCTTTCCCGCAAAGTCGTAAAGTCCGCCAAAAAGGTAGGCGTGTAGTTGTTGCAGACATTCAACAGTGCCAGGTTTCATGCTATCGAGAAGACCGCTTTCAGCCAAGGTATATGCCTTTTTCTTGCTTTGTCCGTCGATGGTATTGTCGCTATAAGTGAACCAATCCAAAAACGCACTGGCGCGGTTGTTCGGATAATGTTTGGCCAATGTCTGCACACACTCGGCATCAAGCGCATCGGCAGCACGTTGCTTGCCATCGGGAGCCATGAATTTGAAGTCGTGAGTGACACTCACGAGTTGGACACCATCAGCTGTCAACTTCTTTTTAAGCCAACGCCAGTAGTTACCCGCTTTCTTGTAATCATCCTCATCGTTGATGGCTCGCACAATATCGGTAGCGGAAAACCACCATTTGGAGTTTTCCTCGTCCCATACGGCACGGACTTCACGGTCGTTGTAGAAACGTATTGATTTCTTGCTCATAGATTGTTTTTTCAATGTTTTTGATGTCGATGCCAAAACTTTGCTCTATCTCGCGCCGTTGTGCGATAAACCATTAGATTAATAATCCGCAAATATACAAAATTTCAAATTTCTATTTACCTTTGCGGCTGAATTATTACACACTCAACCATGAAAAATTCCATCCTCACCTTATTATTAATAGCCGCCAGCATTATTGCCTCGGCGCAAACTGTTGAACACACTTATCATTTCAGTCAGCCGATGGTGCAACAAGTCGGCGAATACCAGACGCTTTCGTTTGAGAATAGCGTTTCTAATGGCACCGTTGGCGAGCCAACATTGCCTTGGCAAAGCATCAGCCTGATGCTGCCGCAAAACACGGAAGCCACCGCTATCCATGTGGTTTTGAGCGACTTCGTGGAATTGGAAGGCCAGTACAACCTCTTCCCGGCACAAAGGCCACGCCCCATTTCGGACGACAGTCCGTTTGTCTTTGAGAAAAACGAGGCGTTGTACCGCTCCAACGAGGCTTATCCCAACAAAGAGTTCAACCATGTCAGCACACAGATTCTCAGTGGTGTTTCGTTTGCCTTTGGCGGTTTTACACCTGTGAAATACAAACCCGCAACAGGTCAGGTGAGTTATGCACAGACCGTGACGGTCACGGTGGAATACCAAGCTTCGCGCGCCGACTACAGCCGCAAGCTTTGGCTGCGTCCCGAGACGAGAAACAGCGTCAACCGCCTCGCACAAAACGCTGAAATGCTCGACACCTACGCCCGCCGCGACGGTGACTTGCCGAACTACGAAATCCTGATTGTCACGACGAACACTTACGCCAATAGTTTTGAGGACTACATCGCCCTATATGCAGGTCGAGGCCTGCGCGTCCGCGTGGCTACCATACAGGACATCTACGCCACCATGACAGGCCGCGACAACAAAGAAAAAATCCGTAACTACATCATCCAAGAGTACGAGGACAACGGCATCTCGATGGTGCTGATTGGCGGTGACGTGGACGTGGTGCCTCACCGCAACCTGTGGTGCTTCGCCCAGGAAGGCTATGAAGATTATGTGCCCTCCGACACTTATTATTGCTGCCTTGACGGCACGTTGAATGATGACAACGACAACAAATGGGGCGAAGTTGGCGAGGATGACCTCCTGCCTGAACTGGCCATTGCGCGACTGCCTTTCAACAATGCCTCGCAGTTGGAAACCATGCTCTCCAAGACCTTCAGCTACCTGACTTCACCCGTCTTGGGCGAGTTCCGCAAGCCCATCCTCGCAGGTGAACACCTCGGCGACGGCTACTATGCCAGCAGCGACCTAGAGCGCCTTGTCGGGACGGTGAATTTCAATGGCTACACGACGTATGGCTATCCTGAAAACTATGACTTTGTGCGCGTTTACGAAACCCAATACCACGAATGGGACCCCGATGAACTGGCCCAAGCCATCAATGCTGGCACACAATATGTCAACCACTTTGGCCACGCCAACACGAGCTACGTGGCAGGTTGGTACAACTGGGACATCACGCCAGAGTTGTTTGCTGGAGCCAATGGTATCGACCACAACTACTTCATTTTCAAGAGCCAAGGATGCATCTGTGGCGATTTTGCCGATGATTGCATCCTTGAGCGTATGGTCGTGAACGAGACGGGTGCCGTGGCCGCTATCGGTAACTCGCGTTACGGTTGGTACAGCCAGGCGGGCGACGGTCCTTCAAACCATTACCACCGCGAGTTGATTGACGCCTATTGTCACGAACGCATTGCGGGGCTCGGCAATGCCTTGAAAGAAGCCAAAACACAGACCTCGCCTTTCATCACAATGGATGGCGAGAACGGCACCTTGCGTTGGAGTTTCTACGCTCTCAATGCTTTGGGCGACGTGGCCCTCGGTGCTTGGTTCGACGAGCCTTTCACGCCCAACATCGACTGCGCCACTACCCTTCCCGTGGGTACGAACAGACTTCCCATCAAGGTGATGAACGGAAGAGACAACGGCGTCTACAACTTTGAGTGTCGCCTATTCAAGGGAGAGGAACTGATTGCCTTGGCCACCACCGACGAAATTGGCGAGGCCGAGTTGCGTTTTACCGCGGTCAACAATACCGATGTGCTTGACCTTTACATCACCGGCATGAACGGCTGGCCGCAACACCTCGAACTCAACTTCGACGACACCAACTGCGCCCATGTGCTGTTTGACAACTATAGCCTCAACGATCCTGACGGGCAAGTGGATTTCGGCGAGACCCAGACGGTCAATTTGGGCTTCCGCAATGTGGGTAACCTGAGCGCCAGCGGTGTGACCGCTACCCTGAGTTGTGCACAGACAGAATACATCACCGTCACACAAGGCACTGCCACAGTAGGCAACGTGAACGCCTCGGCTACTGTCAACGTCGAAAACGCTTTCACTTTCGAGGTCAGCGATGACGTGCCAGACCAAACCGTTGTTACCTTCACCTTAACCTGCGCTGATGGCAGCAAGACTTGGGTCAGCTATTTCGACATCATTATCAATGCACCCGACTATGGCCCCATCGCCACCATTTTGGAAGAGGTTGAAGGCAACGGCAATGGCCATGCTGACTATGGCGAGGTTATCACGCTGCATTTCACGGGAAAGAACACGGGCCACAGTTTGTCGCCCGACACCCATTTCGGCGTGTTCTGCTCCGCGCCCGAAATCATGTTTGACGAGAACATCTTCAGCGTCGGCGACTTGGCTCCCGATGAAACCTTCACCGTTGACTTCACGTGCAGCATCGCTGAAACGAGGACTGCTACCGCCTTTGAGCTTATCTTGGTCACCTATTCGGGGAATTACCTCGTCACGGATTCCTACTATCTCAATGTGAACAGCGAGATTGAAGACTTTGAGACGGGCGATTTCAGCAAGTTCGACTGGCAGTTTAGCGGTCAAGGTGGCTGGGAAATTGTCACCAACGGCTGCTACGAAGGCACTTATTGCGCGCACACCATCCAGATGGGCCACAACAAGCAGGCCGTCATGAGCCTCGATTACGACTTTGTCTGCGACAACGAAATCAGCTTCTATGTGAGGACTTCCACCGAGACGGGCTACGACTTCCTCAACTTCTACGTTGACGATGACCGCTACGGTCGCTGGGCGGGTGAAACGGGTTGGACGTATGTCAGTTACATCATCCCGCAAGGCACACACCGCCTCACTTGGGCCTACGAGAAAGACGGTGGCGCCGTGGGAGGACAGGACTGCGTGTGGTTGGATTACATTGTGTTGCCACCTACCGAGGTTGTCCTCGACGTGAATGAGTTTGCCGAAAGCGAAATGAGCATTTACCCCAATCCTACTCACGGTGATTTCACTATCGAGTTGCACCAAACCTCACAAGTCAGCGTGTTTAACCTGATGGGACAGAATGTTCTCAATCTCAGTGATGTGAATGGCTTGCAGCACCTCCGTTTGGCAGCAACGGGTGTTTATTTCGTTCGTATCAGCAATGCCAATGGTGTTGAAGTGAAGAAAGTGGTGGTAGAGTAACCTGAAAATGTGTACTTTTGCAACTCTTCAAAAAGAGCATAACAATTAAAAATAGCACAATGAAAAAAACTAGTCTAATCCTTTTAGTCCTGATGGTCAGCCTGTTCGCTTCGGCGCAAACCATCGAGAAGACCTATGAGTTGGGGCAGCCCAACGTGCACACGATACAAGGCTACGAACAAATCCAGTTTGCGGACTGTATGCAGAGTGCCCTCGCGGGGCAACCCTCGCTGCCTTGGCACAGTGTCAGTTTGATGTTGCCTCAAGGGACGGAAGCCGTTGCCATCGAAGTAGAACTCTCCGATTTCCAAACGATAGAAGGCAGCCACAACCTGTATCCTTACCAGACGGCCCTCACCTACTCCGACCCCGTCCGCAAGCAGTTTGTAAAGGACGAAACCCTCTATGCCTCGAAGAGCGTTTATCCTGCACAAGCCTACGGCAACCTCACCACGCAATACATGAACGGCGTCGGTTTCGCTTTCTCGGCCTTCACGCCCGTGCAGTATGTTCCTGGCACTGGTGAGGTGAGATACGCCACCAAGGCCACCGTTCGCATCACGACGGGTGCCGCCAAGACCGACCAAAGCCGCAAACTGTGGCTCAATGGAGACAATGCCTCTCGCGCCATGCGTCTCGCCCAGAACCCCGAGATGCTCCAAACCTACAACAGCAGGGGTCGCGTTTTGGGCGGTTATGACCTCCTTGTGGTCACCAAACAGCAGTGGGTCAATGCCTTTGGCGAATATGAAAAATTCTACCAAGAACGTGGCCTCCGCACCCGAGTAGTTGACCTTGAAACCATCACCAGCACGATGGCAGGTCGTGATAATGCAGAGAAACTGCGCAACTACATCCTTCAAGAATACGAGGAAAACGGCATCATGATGGTGAACCTCGCAGGCGACGTGCCCGCCATCCCCTATCGCGGCCTTTACTGCTATGCGCAAAGTGGTAGCGGCTATGAAGACAGCGACATCCCCGCCGACCTCTACTATGCTGCCCTTGACGGCACTTGGAACGACGACAACGACAACCGCTGGGGCGAGATTGGCGAAGACGACCTGCTGCCTGAAATCGGCATCGGCCGCATGTGTTTCAGCAACCAGAGCGAGTTGGACAAGATGTTCCACAAAGTCTTCACCTACCAAACCGAACCCGTCTTGGGTGAGTTCCACAAGGTGACGATGGGTGGCGAACATCTCTACGACAACCCAGAAACCAATGGCAGCCAATACCTTGAGCTACTCATCGGCACCCACGACGACAACGGCTATACCACCACTGGCATTCCCGAGGACTACGACTTCACCCGCCTCTATGACGAGCAAGGCAACTGGAGCGGCTATCGTCTGCGCAACGCCATCAACGCGGGCACACAATATGTCCACCACGATGGTCACGCTAACACGGGCTACGTGGCTGGTTGGAACAACGGCGACATCACCGACAACAATTTCAGCGGCGCCAACGGCGTTGACCACAACTACACCTTCTTCCACACTTCGGGCTGCATCTGCGGCGACTTCAGCAACGACTGCATCTTGGAGCGCATGACCAAGATTAGCAACTTCGCTGTGGCCGCATTCGGCAACTCGCGCTACGGCTGGTTCAACGAAGGCCAGACCGAGGGCCCTGCCATCCACCTCGCTCGCGAGACGGAAGACGCCTACTACAACGACCGCATCCCTTACGGTGGCATGGCCTTGAGAGAAAGCAAGATTCAAACCGCACCTTGGGTGAACGCACCAGGCCAGTTTGAGGAAGGTGCTCTGCGTTGGAACTTCTACGACCTCAACATGTTAGGCGATGTGGCCGTCAGCCCTTGGCACGATGAGCCATTCACTCCTTATGTGGAATACGAACCTTGGTATGACGAACAGATGACTTCGATGGAAGTGAGGGTCACCAGAGACAACGATGGACTGAAGAATTTCCGTTGCGCCCTTTTCCACGGTTTGGATCTCCAAGGACTCGTCGGAGTGGCTTATACCGACGAAAACGGCATGGCCACCATCGATTTTGACGACAATCTGGGTGCCTACGCTCACATGCAACTCATCGTCACGGGCTGCGATGCTTGGCCACAAATAATCACCTTGGAACTCGCTGGCACCGAGGAAAACACGATGAGCAACGTGAACATCTATCCCAATCCCAACAAGGGACAGTTCACCATCAACCTGCCCGAGGAAGACTGCGAAATCACCGTCTTCAACAGCCTCGGCCAAGAGGTGCACCACAGCCACACCCAAGGTCGCACCGACTTGAACCTTGAAAGCCTGAACGATGGCATCTACTTCATTAACGTTAAGTCAGAAAGTGCCATTAGGACATTGAAGGTTGTGAAGGAATAAGCTCTTACAGAAAGTACTCAAATGATTAACCAAATCACCTATCCAATGAAAAAAGTTATTCTCCTCCTCGCTGCCATGCTGACCTTTGCGGGGATGTCGGCCCAAAGCAACGACAGCAAAAACATTGAGCGTTACAAGCAACTGGTCAAGCTCAACCACCAGAGTTATGAGACCTGCAGCAATAAAGTCAAATCATGGGGTTTCACCCTCAATAAAGAGGGTATCATTAACATGTTAACCTTGCAGATGATTCCCTTTGTGAGCAACGACAGTAAGGACAGCACTGGATTCGTGCTCAGCGTGATGGACGACAAAGTAATGGGCGTGGGTCTCACCGTCGGAGGTTACAACCCAGAGGGGATGTTCGCTCGTGTTCAGCAGTTTTCCAATGCACAAAACGAGATATGCAATAAAGAAGGACTTACCGACTATGTCTGTGCCGTTAAAGGCTCATTCAAAGCCAAGATGCCTGGAACCCATGCCGAGTTGATAGCCTTGCTGAAGGAGTTGGACCCCAATGAGGTGAAACAAATTGTGGAAATGTGGAAAACTCCCGACAAGAAGGTGGCGGCCTCGTGCGTTTACGAGAACAAACGCTTCGGCAAGAAGAAGCCCCGCCTTGACCAAGGCATTGAGTTAACCATCTCACTCACCGACAATAGGGAGTAATACGATACATACGCCTCATAAAGTGGACATAACGTCTTTTCTAATTATGTCAAGAAAGCCCTGGAGCGATGCTTCAGGGCTTTCTTCAAAAAAAATCAAATTTCCCGTTGTGTGGTTTTTCAATATTTCGTACTTTTGCACCTTAATTTTTTAGACGAAAAGCAATATCAATTATTCACTAAAATAAACACCTAATAACCAATGACAAAGTACGTTTACACCTTTGGCGGAAAGACCGCTGAAGGTAATGCTTCGATGAAGAACGAGCTGGGCGGCAAGGGCGCTAACCTTGCTGAAATGTGCCTGCTCAAGTTGCCTGTACCCGCTGGCCTGACTATCACCACCGAGTGCTGCACCGCTTATTACCAGAACAATTGCCAACTTCCTGCCGGCTTGATGGACGAGGTCCACGCAGGCATGAAGAACATGGAGAACATCATGGGCATGAAATACGGCGACCCCGAGAACCCGCTGCTGGTCAGCTGCCGTTCCGGCGCGCGCAAGTCAATGCCTGGTATGATGGACACCGTTTTGAATATTGGTCTCTGCTCCAAGACCATCCCTGGCCTGATCAAGAAGACCAACAACCCCCGTTTCGTGTATGACTCCTACCGCCGCCTCATCATGATGTACGCCGACGTCGTCATGGAGAAGGCCGAGGGCATCGAGCCCGCCGACGGCAAGAGCATCCGCAAGCAGCTGGATGACATGCTGGACGCTTACAAGGAGAAGATGGGCTACAAGAGCGACACTGAACTGAAGGCCGAAGAGCTTCAAATGTTGGCCGAACAATTCAAGGTCCGCATTAAGGAAGTGCTTGGCACCGAGTTCCCCGATGACGCTGAGGCTCAGTTAGAAGGCGGCATCAAGGCCGTGTTCAAGAGCTGGAACGGCAAGAAGGCCATCTCCTACCGTCGCATCGAAGGCATTCCGGACGACTGGGGCACTGCCGTCAACGTGCAGACCATGGTGTTCGGCAACATGGGCGAAGGCTCCGCTACCGGCGTGGCATTCACCCGTAACCCCGCCACTGGCGACAACCAGTTCTACGGCGAATGGCTCATCAACGCCCAAGGCGAAGACGTGGTGGCTGGTATCCGTACCCCCAACCCTTTGAACGATGACACCAAGAACGAGCAGAACAAGCACATGCAGTCCATGCAGGAGCTGATGCCCGAGACCTATAAGGAACTCTGCGAGGTGCGCCGCATCCTTGAAGAGAACTACCACGACATGCTTGACATCGAGTTCACCATCCAG
>Ga0310786_10004992_pt1 | contig 18192 bp, 13 predicted proteins | sample AusTroGonzalo_MG_FD_203881 | JGI IMG/M metagenome (GOLD analysis project Ga0310786, IMG submission 203881) | Bovine rumen microbial communities from tropical cattle in Woodstock, Queensland, Australia - Gonzalo_03 (v2) (version 2) | ecosystem: Host-associated > Mammals > Digestive system >... | reverse complement strand
ATTAAAGGAATTTTATACCGCAACCATTTTTCGAACGAAGGATTTTTCTGCATGACCATAATCGTTCTTAAAAACAATTTGACCGCTTCAATAGGATTTTCATCATGTTTTAATCCCAAAAGAATCTCTTTAAAAGGAGTATTTCCTTTAGGCGAGACATAGAAAGAACGATCGTCATCACGAGCATATAAAGGATGACCATGATCCAAATCTACTGCATTTATATTAAATAATTTTTCAAACCACTTAAACCTCGGATCTACCCGAAATTGTTCAAGTTTATCTTCACTATTCCTCACATCTAGCGAAATACGAAGGCTATCTAAAATCTTATAATAGTTTTCAAAAGGAGACGAAAACTCGCGATAGGGCTTGGGATTAGGATTTTCATCACTCTTTTTAGAATGAGGTTTTTCTCCATATGACAATTCTTTAGGCAACGAAATAACTTTACCTTCTCTCACAACACTTTTATAAATGTGAGACCATCCACAATTAAATTCAATCGTATCACTGACAAAATTCGCAAATAATGGTTCACTCTTTTGAATTTTTACAGTTCGTTTTTCGGCTGATGTATTCAATACAATTTCTTGCGGAGGAATATTTACCGAAACAATTCTATTGTCTTTTTTCTTTGAATAGTAAAAATTGCGAACAAGAGGCACTGTATGCGACTTGGAATTTATGGTCACGCTATCCAAATAAAGCGACGAATCTCGAATGCTCCAATAAGCTAAATAGCCACCTCCATCTTTTGGAATATAATACGTGTACAAAGGAGGATTTCCGTACATAGGGCGAGCACTCGACGGTCTAAACGGCCACTCCGCATAATGTTTAGCAATAAACTCATTAAGTGGAAAATTTAAAACACCACACTCTTTCCCGTTAAAATAAATATGGTCCGTTCCACCTTCAGCGACTGCTCGCTCAGGAATTTCATTAGCAAATATCGAGCAAACAAGCGCTACAACAATAAGCAATAATCGTTTTATCATAATTATAAACTACAAAAAATAACAGGATAAATTTTTAGCAAATTGGAGATGCCCGCTCAAGGCGGGCATGACAAGCGCAGAACGGCTCAGAAAATATTTTTTACAAATTCACTTAAAAATTTTCTTGAGGAGGCGCCACCAGTTGCCTAGTGTTCCTGGTTTTGCCACGCGATTCAGCGGAACATCCTTGAACGGCGATTGCATATAGCGGCGCCACCATTCGTGCGCTAAAAGCACATCGTAATATTTCCATGGCTTGCCCGCCCCCGTCCAATGAATCACGGCGGGGTCGTCAAAAGCTTCACGCACTTCTTTTGCAGAATAAAGTGCGGTCATGCGTTTGGCATGTTTCATGTTGCTCATGGTCACGTTGTAGCGGCATGGCACAAAACCGATTTTTCCGTAGCAAACGTAATTCAGAATCAGTTGGTCAGCAGGATCGAGCGGCGCAAATTCCTTCTTGCCCACAAGCGCCAAGCACTTGTTTTCAATGTCATCTTCGCGCATGGCCTTGAGATTCATCAACAGCACGCCGCTATTCACGTAATAATCCATGCCAGGAATCCCGCTTTGCTTGAGCCAGCGATTGCGATCGCTCTTTTTGATTTGCGCCCAAACCACAGGCACGCCCGCCATGTAAATGTTGTCCATTGGCGTTTCAAAAAGTTCACGCAGGTCCGTGCGAACCATCGTATCGGTATCCAGATACAACACTTTATCCAGATGCGAAAGCACAGACGGAGCCTTCAAGCGGTAAAGCGCCGGAGTCGTCACGGAGTGGACCATGCCCACTTTTCCGCTATACTGGATGGCGTTACTGTCAAAATACTTGGACATGTCCACCAGCGTCACGGAACAATTTTTGCGAGCGTTTTCTCGGCAAGCAAGCAAACGTTCGCGATTTTCCGCCGTTACGTTATCCGACAAAAAGCAGTAAAAATCGTAGTACGTTCCTTCGCTCGCCGTCTCAATAGCAGACGTCATGACAACAGCCATGGCATTCACCTGGTTATTGTCGCTCGAAAGGATTACCGGGATGTGAATTTGTTCCATAGCCATTACCAATTTTTACTTAAAAAGTTTTCCAAGCCATTCAAGCGGCTTCACGAGAATCGGAGCTTTCTTATACAGCCAGGCCAGCGATTTTGCAAACGCGTAAGAGCGGATGATGTAAGCGCCAGCAGCACCGACCTTTTTCGTTTGGAATTCAAACGCTTCCTTGGCATGCAAAATCACATCATCGTAATACTCGTTGATGTGAATGGACTTGTCTGCGTTCACTGTCACAGGGAGGTTTTTCAAGTTCGTGTAAAAATCCTTGCGCAAAATTTTCGGCAAGAACAGATTCATCGATTCAGGAACCTTGTGGCCGCGCGTGTCGATAATGCGTGAACCAAAGAAATGCAGCACCTTCGCCGTCGGCAAGAATCGGTTGCCATAAGCGAGCTGGCAGTTCCAACCGCCATCCATCTTCTTGGTCACATAACCGAACTTATAGTTTGTTTCGGCAAGGCTCGCCATGTCATACGGGAAGTTTTTCGAAACGCAATAAAGCCAAAGCTCATGCCATGTCTTAAAGAACTCGCGAGCTTCCTGCGTATCGGCGGCGAACATCACGCCCCCGTTGAAAATTTCATCGTTCAAAATCGGCGAAAAGCCCATCATCTTGGCGTTGTTCAAGACCTTCTTGCGGTTAATCGCCTTCGACAAGTTCGTGTGGAAGTCGAGTACTGCATAAATGCCGCCACGCCATTCGTCAGGAATCGAGAGGTCATCGACAATCGCAATATCCGAATCCATGTACAAAAAGTCGCCATCGACTTCGTTACGCATCACCGTCTTGAGGTAGCGAGAGCGAAGCATCGGCGTAAACTTTTCATCAAGCGTCAAAACCTTGAGTTCATCAACGGCTTCTTTCAATGCGGCACGAGAACCCGAAGTCAGCGTTGCAGCCGTCTTGTCATCCGTCAAAAGAGTCACGAATGCATTTGGATTGTGGTCGCGAAGCGATGCAATTGCCACAAGCGTCTGCTCGCAAAAGAAATCCTTCGGAGAACTCGTCAGAACAAAAAGATACTTGACTGAAGGCATAATCATCCTTAAAGCTTAAGAGGTTCTTTATTTTCGTAAGCGGCCAAGCGGCTTTCGACAGTGCCACGCGGGGCGTTCCTGAGAAAACTCTTGATACGCTGCCACAGCGGACGCCAGCTACCATTCGTCACATGGATTGCAAACGGTTTGACCTTAGATTCATTTATGCTCGGCAAGAACACATTGCCAGGATAAATCGTAATCCCTTCGGAAAGTTTTTGCAATTCATTTTTATACACAAACCCGTACTGTTGTGCGGCATGGGCATAAACGCACGGAGAAATATTCTTGATATTCAATTCGCCGTTCGGCAAAATAAACTTTTCCGTTTCGTAATATTCCATGCACTTTTTCAAGAATGGATGACCAGCCTCGCCACCGAAAATGGCAGCCTGCAAAGCGATTCCCGGAATCACCATCTGATTCGGGTCTTTCTTGGTTCCATCTTCGTTCAAGAATCTCCAAGACTTGTTCTTCTTGTAGTGCGAAGTGAATTCAACGCTAGAGAAATAGCGGTTGTCCAAGAACGGATCAAAGCTCTGGTACATGAACACGTCTGTATCGCAATAGATTCCACCATCTTGGTAAACTGCATAAAGGCGAATGTAATCACTGATAAACGCCCATTTCGACACGCTCTCCGCTTCGCGAAGATACGGGATACGCTCAATAATATCTTTACACTTATCGATATCCCATTTTACGATTTCGTAATCGGGGCAATGTCTTTTCCAGCTTTCAACACAAAGTTGCGACAGCGGCGAAAGCGGAGCGTTGTTCTTAGAAAACCAAATGAGATGTAATTTCTTAGGAATCATATTCTATAATATATAAATTGCTAAACATTCTTAGGCGGCTTTTCCGCAGCACGCTTTATCACAAGATACACGAGAGAAACTGTCGTGACCACAAAAATGGCGATTTTCTGCCACATTTCAGGTTCAAAGCCGGTATTCAAAAGCACAAACAGTACAAGCAAAGCGATAGCCCACGCAAACTGAACCCACAATCCACGGCGATACGGCCAAATGCCATTACGCAAAAGTTCCGCATTCATCCAAATTCCCTGGAAAACCTGGAAGCTGAGCGTCGAAATGGCGGCACCCACCAAGCCAAACTTCGGAATCAAAAGCAAGTTCATCGAAACGGCCAAAATCAACGAATAAACATTCAACTTCAGCAAGAATTTGCTCTTGCCCATACCGTTCAATACCATGCCCGTAAAGCAGAACGAGCCATCAAATAGCCCCGCAAAAAGGAGAATTCCGAGGACTTCCGGATTTTGGACAAAGGATTTACCCGCAAGCATCAAGGTCTCTTCCGGGAAAAGCACGATAAAGAAACCAATGCCAATCTGAATCGTCGATATCAATGACACGCAATAAGAATACACATGGGGCAAGCCATGTTTCATACGTTCCGGTTCCATCCCCGCCACAACTGGGAAAAGAATGGAATTGAAGTTCTGTCGCACCGTCTTGATGGCATTGGAAATCGTCACCATGATGGCATACACGCCCGCATATTCTGGGCCAAGCAACACAAGGACCATCCAAAGGTCCGCACGTAACAAGAACGCAACGACAAATTCCGAAAAGCCAATAGGCAGCGAAAACGAGAGCAGTGCCTTGGGAATTTTTTCGGACGAGAGCCATTTCATTCCAGGAAACTGGCGCGGCATCAAGCGCATATAAATCAAGACCGCAATACAATTGGCACCCAGCAAACCAATCGGGAGCGAATAGACCTTGTCACCCGTAATAAAGTAAATAACCAAGGCAAAAAGCGGCGCAAACGTAAACACGGCAAAATCGTTAATAAATATGCGATACTGCGGCTTTCGATTGCCTTCTGACGCGCCCGCAAAAATCAAGTTGAACACCCACGGCACAATGGACATGATGTAGAGAATTATTTCCGTCGGAGAAAGCGATTCAAGTCCAGAAAATATCGTGTAAGACCCCGTCAAGGACATCACGACAATCACCGCAAACACTAGGAGCGCATAATAAAATCCAAGACGAAGCGACTGCGCAATTCCTTCATGCGCCACACGGTTGTAAAGCTTGTTCTGCGGTACATACCACGTCAAGCCCTTGTCTAGCCCCAGAACGGCGGCACGGCTCATCATCGACACCCAAAGCTGGGTGGATATATAAATACCAAAAGCCTCTTTTCCAAAATAGCGGGCCACCACAAAATTCAATGCCGGGCCAGAAACTTTAAGCACGGCACCGATAATATTAAGGATGGAACTTTTCAGCAAAAATTTCTGATCATTCTCTGCAGAAGACATTAACGACCCTTTTCAATCTCTTTCAGAACGTTCAGCAAGACCTCGGACGAAGCAAGGTAATTGGTATAGACAAAAATTTTCTTTTTGCGGGATCCCTTGCATACGGAATTCGTCGATGCATTTTCCAAGTGATAGATTTTCAGCAAGGGACTATAGACCATCAACATTTTATCGCGCAACATTTCGGCATACAGGATATCTTCTTCCTGATACATGAACGTTCCCGAATTCAAGCCCTCGTAACGGGCAACATAGTCGGGCGAAAAAACGAGGCAGCAGCCGTGCAGTTCCACATTTTCCTGACGGCGGTCGTTTGCAGGTTGGTAGCTATTCGGCCCAGGTCCCAAACGGTCCGCAAAGAACGAATACCAAGTGTCCAAAAAGCCCAAATGCAAGATATTTCTCAAGCGTATACGGCGCCAACGCGCTCTTTTACGCTCCAATTGAGCCACAGTCATCAACTTGTCTTTTACCGGGTTCGGGTTGATGCCGTTTGGACAATGGATTTCAGGCCCAAGAACCGCAAAATGGCTCCGATTGTACTCGTCCAAAATAACTTTGTAAAAATCATCCTGAATCAAGTAGGTATCGTTATTCAGCATCACGATAAAATCGCAATTCTTTTCGTGCTTCAAAAAACGAAAACCGACATTGTTCCCGCGCGCAAAGCCTAGATTTTCTTCGTTCAAAATCACGGAAACATGCTCCTTGCCCTCAAATAGCTGTTTCACCTGAGGTCCGGACTTGTTCGGAGAGCAATTATCCACAACCACAATTTCAAAATCAGGGGAATCAATTCTCTTTAGAATAGATTCTACGCATTGTTCCGTTTCTGCAACAACGTTATAATGGAGAACAACAAAACCGATGCGCATGACATTCCTTTCCTGTAAATAAATATTGAGGTTCGCGCTGATTCACAGCCCTATAAGCAGGTTGTGAATATAGGAAAAAAAAGTTCCATACAGAGTTCCTAAAGGTGTCATCTCAGATTAAACGACAAAAAACGCCGACAAACGTCTAAAAACAAAAAAATTTACTACATTATACGACATGGTTCAATTCAGTCAAACTTCTTGGCAAATCGGCACGCTCACGGACACGCTTGATATCATGCGCTATGCGCCAATGAACTTGTCCATTGGGAAAAACGCCGTTCTCTACTACACATTGCCAAAGAGTATTGAATCAGGCGAATTTATCCGCTACACAATTATGGCGGGCTTCAGAAAGGTAAGTTGGACCGGCATCATTGGAGCGGTCACTTACGGCAAAACCAAGAACGTCATTGAAATTGCAGTACGTCTCGGTGAAGGCCCGTTCCGCGGTTTCACAGCAAAGCACACGTTTGATTCCGTCAAAGGCATCACGACTTGCTTTGACGACATGACTTTCCAAGGTTGCAAGGACTTTGCCGAAGACACATTCTCGATTGTCATGGCTAGCGCAAGTATGGTTTACGCCATCCAAGCAAGAGAAATGGCTCGTGAACAAATTGCAATTGTAGAAGCAAAGAAAAAGACGCAGGCTTTCGAAGCGTTGGATCAATCCGCAACCGCCGGATAATACCATGTACAAGTCCCTCGAACAGGCCCTGCTGGATTTGGAAAAAGCGGGAATGCTCAAACGTATTCACGCCGAAGTCAATCCGCATTTAGAAATGGCCGAAATCGCGAGGGAAAATTTTAGGCAAGGCGGGCCTGCACTTCTTTTTGAACACGTCAAGGGAAGCAAATTTCGTGCGGCTTGTAACATTTTCGGAAGCGACGAAAGATTCAATTTTTTATTCCGTAAAGGATTTGAGCAAACAAAAGCGGCCGTCAATTTCAAGGCAAATCCTGTCGAATTTTTTAAGCAGGCAATCAAGCATCCGGGAAATTTGCTTAAGGCTGCATGCGCAGGCCTCTCTTCGCTCCCAAAGCGCTCGGGAAGCATCAAGGACTTCGAAGAATGCTCTTTGCAGGACTTGCCGCAGCTGGTCAGCTGGCCGCTAGACGGCGGAGCGTTCATCACGCTCCCGCAAGTCGCGACACGCCCAAGCGAAAGTGCAAGCATCATGCAGACGAACGTCGGCATGTACCGCATCCAGATTTCCGGAAACGACTACATTTCGAACGAAGAATGCGGACTGCATTATCAAATCAAGCGAGACATCGCCCGCCACCATCAAAAAGCGATTGAAGAGGGACGCCCGCTCAAGGTCAGCATATTCATTGGCGGGCCTCCATCACACACGTTTGCCGCCGTGATGCCCATGCCCGAGAATCTCTCTGAACTTTTATTCGCAGGAATGCTCGGCAATCGTCGCTTTCGTTACTTTGAATACAATGGTTACCTTGTCTCTAGTGATGCAGATTTTTGTATTTTAGGAGAACTCGAACCCGGTTTAAAACCCGAAGGCCCCTTTGGAGACCACATCGGCTATTATTCCGGCAAACACGATTTTCCTTGTATGAGAGTCCAAAAAGTACTTTGTAAAAAGAATGCCATTTTCCCGTTCACGGTTGTCGGGCGTCCGCCTCAAGAAGACACCTTGTTTGGGAAATACATTCATAAGATTACGAAACCGATGGTTCCCGCTTCGCTCCCGGGCGTTCACGAAATCCACGCCGTCGATGAAGCTGGCGTGCACCCGCTTTGCCTGGCGCTTGGTTCGGAAGCATTCCGCCCTTACGCAAGCATTGAAGAACGCGAGCCAATGGAACTTTTAAAGACGGCAAACGCACTGCTCGGATTCAATCAAGCAAGCTTAACAAAATATTTGCTGATAGCCGCGAAAGAGGATGTTGAGCCCGCCAAAGTGCCAGAAAAATCATTAGTCCATGATGTTCCTGCGTTCTTCGGCCATGTTCTTGAACGAGTCCACTTCGACCGCGATTTGCATTTTCAAACGGCGACAACCATAGACACGCTCGATTACACCGGCACAAGTTTAAATCACGGTTCTAAGGTCGTCATTGCCGCTGCAGGCGCCAAGTGCCGTGAACTCCGCAACAATCCCGACGATTTAAAATCGCTCGAACTCCCGCAGGGGTTCTCAAAAGCAACAATTGTTATGCCGGGCGTTATCCTGCTCGAAACCTCTGCGCCACCATCTAACGAAAACGCAGCACATTTCACAGCCGCGCAACACCCCATCGAGGAATTCGCGGCTCTCAAAGAAGCCCTCACCCACTGGGAATTCCGCGAAAACTATCCCTGGATTTCCATCGTTGACGAAGGCTCTTTCAACGCAGACAACATTTTAAGCGATTTCCTTTGGCTCACATTTACACGTTCCGACCCCGCACAAGACATTTACGGTCTCGATGAATCGATTGAAAAAAAGCACTGGAAATGCCACGCGCCATTAATTATCGATGCACGCGTCAAGCCGCATCATCAAAAACAATTGACCGTTTCCGAAGAAATCAAATCGAAAGCCAAACAAATTCTCAAAGATGCTGGAGTGTCCTAAAATGCACCAAAAACTTTTTTGCCGTAATCTATTCATTTGGACAATCACTCTTGTCTCATTGCTTCTCATTTTTGCAGTAACGAGTACGCACGCCCACGAAGGCAGATGCGGAACAATGAGGCTTTTCGAAGAACTCATCAAAGAGAAAAAGCAACCGCATATCTACGCACGCAAAAACAGCGACTATAACTTGGATTCCTCTTCAATATGTACGTCCAAAGACTACTATGATTCTGTCTATACGATTGAGACACCGCATTTTCAAGTCATGTACGCATTGATTGGCCCGCACGCAACGACGCAAGCTTTCGCCGATAGTACCGCAGCAATTTTCGAAGAGGCTTGGGATTTCTATGTCAACAAATTAAAAATGCGTAAGCCCAAAGCGCCAAGTACAAGTTTGCATTTCCAAAAGAACGTGAAAGAAGGGCTTTATCCCATCGAAATCATCGATATCAATCAAAACAGGGACAACATCCTTCGAGTAAAAGACTGCGTTGAAAACTTTGGCATCACGTATCCAGTCGATGACAAATCCCAAATTTTCATAGAAAATGATTTCTTCAGCACATGCTCAAACGTAAACCAACCAGACTCTATTATTGCCCATGGCGTTACGTGTCTTTACACAAAACCCACATACCCAATGCAAAACTACATCCACAATTTTTCGTATAGCGAAAAATGGAACAAGGGTCTCCGCGTAACCATATTCCACGAATTCTACCACGCATTGCAACTCAGCTACATCAGTTTTTACACAAATGAATCCTTCTGGTTCGAAGCTTCGGCAGCCGGTTTTGAAGAAATCACAACCCCAGACGTTGATGATTACATGCGCTACATCCCCTCATTTTTCAGCAGAATGGGTATGCCGCTTTCCGATACTTTCGATAATTACGGAGCAGGAACACTTTTAATTTACCTGTACAATCATGTATCAAAAGATTTAGACAGACACATCTGGGAAAGCTACGCCAAGAATCCAAATAAAGATTTCGAATACCAGCTCGAAAACGCACTTAAACCCTTTAATCTCGATGCGGACAGCATTTTCCACGACTACTCCGTCCGACTTTCATTCTCTGGGAATAGAACCGCCGGCCTCAAGAAAAAGGACTGGATCAATAACGACCAATCGCAATGGTATGAAGCAAATTTTTACACTAGGGAATCCATCAAGCCGCAAATCGATAAAATCGCTTTCGAATTTTTCCAAGTTCCACACAATTTTAAAGACAAGTATTCCACAGACATATCAGACTTTATCGGTAAAGCATCTGTAGTCATTTACCACAATGGCGAAGCTGAAATCCACAAAATTGAAAACACCAAAACGCTCGACAGTCTAACTTCCATCTTAGCAACAAGCGATTCCTCGACTTGGATTTTCAGCCGTTTAGGAAAATCCGAAAACATTCCCATTACCAATAGCAATGCTGCACCGCACGCATTCCCTGTCCCATGGAAACAAGGCCCGCTCTGTTTCGCACCGCTCCCCCGCGATCAAAAAGTTTTCGAAATCAGGACAAGACGCGGCGACCTCATCACTCAAGAAAAATACGACGGGAACTCGTTCTGCCTGCAAGAAGATCAAGTTAAATCGATGATGGCTCCAGGAATCTACCGCTTCCGCGTCGGCAACAAAGGCAAAACCAAAAGCTTTATTGTGATATACTAGTGATTAGTAGACAGTAGGAAGTAGGCAGTTGAAATGTCATGCCCGTCCCGGCTCGGTGGCTGGGATAAACTCCGGCGGGCATTTCCTTTTAGAGAAGTTCAGCAATCCACGGGAACAGATTGTTCTTCTGCTCTAGCGTTTTAAGCAAACGCATATCAGGCTTTGCTTTAACAGCCTCTGCATAGAGCTTGCAAACATTTTCGTAATGCCCGTTCAAGCGAGTACGCGCATAATCTGCCGCAGAATTATTGTGAATCATGAACGCCCAGTCCGAAGCCTGGAATAGCACAAGTTCACGAGCCATCTGCGTCAAAAAGCGTTTCATAATCGCCGCAGTTCCATCAAGTTTCGCGGACTTTTTCACATTCAAACCGTGTGCATTTCCGCGAGCACCACGTTCAATGCGTTTTTTCAAATCGTTCATCATCCCGCGCATTCTAAAAAACAGCGGGTATTGGAACGCAACAGCGTCATTCATCCATACTTCACCAAAGCCGCCCTCGCCCCACGACGAGAAAACTGGCGAGTGGATATTAGAATCCGCGACGGAGCCCACAAACAACGGCGATGACGGCACAGATTCTTCGAGAGAAGCCATTTCGACTACATGCGAGCAAGCCGCACGTTCAAACATTTTCTCAATGAACAACGGCCCTTCAAACCACCAGTGTCCAAAAAGTTCCGCATCGTACGGACAAAGAATCGAAATCCTATTGCCCTCCATATTCGGAAGCAAATTCGAGACCGTTTCTTCGCGGTTTGCCATAAATAAACGCGCGTGGTCTTCAACAAGACGCAAAGCATTCCAAGGGCGATAAATCTTTTTTTCTTCGCTTCCGGTAATGCGGTAATACTTGAATCCTGTCTCGATATGCGTCCCCGCCGCAAGGAAATATTCGCCTAGATATTCGTTTTCACGTTCGTGCGCAATATCCTTGAAAAACTCGCGATACTCCGGATGCCCGGGGTAACCCGTTTTGCGGCTCCACACTTCCATGGAACTGCTCTGTTCACGTCCAAAGCAATAAAGCCCTGCCGGCGTTTTAATCGGAGCAAACACGCCATATTTCGGTGATGGTTTCGCAAGCAATACACCATGCGTTTCCAAGAAGAAATACTGGAATCCATATTCTGCAAGGATTGCATCCAGCCCATCAAAATAGCCGCATTCCGGCAGCCACAAGCCCCGAGGTTTCTTACCGAACGCATCTTCAAACGCCCGGACCGTAATTTTCAGCTGTAAGCGAATGGCCTCTAAATCGTTCTGGTACGCAGGTAAAAACGGATGCGTTCCGACGCAAGTGAGCAAATTGAGTTTGCCTATTTCTTCGAGACGCTTTAGCGCAGGGACGATTTCACAACCGCAATCATGTTCCCACGTATTGATCAAAGCAAGCTGACGGCGGTAATAAAAGTTCACCACTTCCATCAGCTCAGAATCGTTTTGCAAACGGACCTTTTCGCGTTCTAAAAGCTCAAGTTGCTTATGCAAATGGCGCGAAAATTTGTCCAAAAGTGAGCGGTCCGTCAGCATCGCGAGGAGCACTGACGAAACGCTAAAATTGAGCGTGCCCGGCACGCCTTTTTCTTCCAGACGGTTCAGCATCTGGATAATCGGCAAGTACGTCTCCGCCATAGCCTCAAAAAACCAGTTCTCTTCCAAGAACCGGTCATAAGAGGGTTCACGCACAAATGGTAAATGTGCGTGGAGCAAAAGATGAACTTTACCAGGCTTCGACATTATTCCGTGCGCTTAACGACAATCGGAACGATGGTAGTCGGGAAATTGCCATCCTTGTCGGTTGCAAAAACCGGAATAATCTTCGTTGCATCTGAGAGGTCTTCTTCAATGCAGAAAGTGCCATCCGAATTGACTGGGAACGGTTCGCCACGCACTTGCAAATGTGCATCAGGACGTGTGCCACCGTAAACAATCAAACGAGTCTTGACCCACAAGAAAAAGTCCTCGCCGTAATTTACGGAATCCTTCGGGAGTTCAAGCTTATTGCTCTTGAGAGCAGCACTCGAAAGTGCGCCCGAGAACATAGAACCCGAAGAACTCGAAAGCGATTCGAGCCAGTTCTTTGCAGACATCGAAGAAAGTCCCGAGCTACCAAAGCCACCAAGCTTTGCGCCACCAAGCGAAGCACGGACAAAAACGTTATCCGTATTCACTTCAGAACCGTCGAGCGAAAACGTCTGCATCGGGCCTGCTTCAACGATGGGTTCAAACTTGCCTGCGGCAACAACGCCAAGCTGAGCCTTGCAATTGTTGGTAATCTTATTTTCGACATACCAGTTGCGAGCATCGGCAGGCACCACAACATCGTGGAACTTGAGTTTCTTGTTACGCTTTACCGTAAGATCGTCAGCCACATCGAACAAGCGAAGCACAAGCTTACCCTTGCCATTCTTGGCAGCCTCGATTCGATTTTCAGAAACTTCCCAGAAGGCTTGCATCCAGTTCGGATCTTTCTGCATAAGCACTAAATACTCAGCATCAAAGGTCTGAGGAAGAGTATCCGAGGCTACAGCCTTTTTAGCAGTCGTTTCCACGACTTCGGCCGCTTTCTTAGCCTTCGTTGCAGTCGTGCGCGTTTTCTTTACAGTTTTCACTTCGGCAGCAGTGGACGAAGCTTCGGCCTTGGCCTTAGCACTCTTAGTCGTTGTAGACGAAGCAGCCTTCGTTTTCTTTGCAGGTGCAGCCTTTGCGGCAACCTTTTCGACTGTTGCGGCCGGCTTCTTAGCAACCTTAGCCACAACCTTCTTTGCAGTCGTTTTTTCTTCGGTGGCCTTTTCGGCCTTAACCTCAGCCTTTGCCTTAGTCGTCTTCGAAGCAGTCTTCGTAGCAGTTTTTGTAGCGGTCTTCGTCGTAGCCGCCTTCACCGTTGCCGTTTTTTTAGCAACAGTCTTAACAACCTCATCTTTCTTCTTAGTAGCCATTTCGATCTCCTTCTAATTAAATCTACTGACCACGGGTTTTGCCCCAATTACCGACACCAACCAAGCCCAGGCGAATACCGATAAAGGATTCGCTCCAGTTACGATCGTCATCAGTCAGGCGAACACCCCCTTGAATTGCCAAATCCAACATGGTACCCTTTCTCCCGAGCGGGAATCCGACACCAAGGGACCCACCAATTTCGGAAACATCTTCAATATACCAATTCTTGAACCAAGCACCGGCCCTATATGTCATGCGATCCCAATAGGAATCATAAAAAACATCACTTCCATCGCGCTGATAGCCAATAGAAACGTTAAAATCGTTTTGCGTTTTGGTGACTTTGGACAAATTCCAGCCACCAGCCACATTTTCGATATCCCTATCCCAGGCACGCCATGCAATATCCGCCATCACGTTGTGACGCTTGTTGAAACGATAATTGACGCCAGTTGCAAGCATCGCTGGGACCTTGATTTCGCGAGTATAATGCGTCGGAGCGAGCGTATCCAATTCACTGAATCTAAAGTTCTGTTCCAGATCGTTCTTAAGCGTGTACGGAGTCGTAAACGAGAAGAAATAAGAAGCCATACGACCGCGATACTGAGCCGCAAAGGTATAGTATGCCGCATGGTTCTTGATTTCCCAATCGCCGCTCACATAATCAGAAATATCGGTATTGGTAGTCGCCCAAGCGTCCTTTTTATCAATTCCACTGTTGTCCGGTCCAAGTGTCAAGCTGCGGGTATAACTACCCATTATAAAATGAGCAGACGCACCTAGCGATACCGGACGGAAGAACGGAAGACGAACCGCATAAGTCGGAACCAGTTCATAAACACTGCTCTGGTATTCGATTTCAGCCTTCTGGTTTTCGTCTACATTTTCAAAATTTTCACGCATCGAAGCCGCATAGTGCTGCCACAGCGAAACGCCAAACGTACCGAAGTCGCCCATCGGGAACGAGAGGTTCATGGACGGCATCGAAATATTCGTCTTCGTGAAATGTGAATTCGAACGATCTGCCGTAGATACATCAAACAAGAAGTTCAAATTCAAAGTCACCTTCGAATCGAACGCTTGACGAGCAGGGTTCACCACAGAAACTCCTTCGGCATCGCCAGTCTTTGCACTACCCGCAAAACCACGACCCGCCATAGAAGCCGTACCCCCGGCAATCTGTTCTTGACCAAGAGCTTCAAGACCAATCATCGATGCAAAGGAAAAACCAGAAACACAAAGCAAAGCGCTAATAAACTTCTTCATTATCTTTCCTCACGTGCGTTATTCTTTTCTTCACGCTTAGAAGCAAGCCACAACTTGAGCGTGGCCGGTTTGTTCTTGATGGTAGAAAAATCATAGCGGGCAAAATCTTGATACGGGAAGAACACGAAAGAAGTGTCTCCATTATCTTTAATCACGTTACTGTAAATTGAATCCCTGACATTGAGAACAGAACGTTCTAGACGCATCGACATTTTAAACGAACGACCATCGCTAGCCCTATTGATAAAGTCTCGCATTCCAGCAGTGACCTGCAAAGAAAGAGAATCGCCTTCGAAGAACACCATGTTCGGATATCCACTTTCAAGAATGCGAGGAAGGTCCAACACGTTATTTTCATAGCGAAGAACAGACGTATCAGCACTATCGGCATATGAACGAGCCACAACTTCAATAGGCAAACCAAGTTCATTATCACCCTTGGAATCATCCCTATAGAAGGTCACCTCAGCCATGACAACCACCTGGCGAACATCGAATCCATCACCCTTGTCGTTAGGGAACTTATCGCCATAGAAATCAGACAAAGCCTTCATGATAGGCTTGGACGAGAATTCCACTTCAATAGATTCATCCAAACCGCCATGCAAGATAAGGCAGTCCGAGCATTCTTCGTGATTCGAAGCAATTGTCGCCATACGGGTCGGCACATATGTAGCATAGCTATACGTTGTGTCGTTCTCCATTGCCACCATACGGAAACGCGGGAAATAAGAAGATCCAGACCCGTAGATACGGAACATGTGCGAGGCTTCCGGAGTGGACAAACGCAACTGCAAACGACGATTTCCAACATTCTTGCGAACATCATTCACAAGAGCTCTCGGCATATCAATCGTCAAGAGCGAATCATTCTTGTTAATCGAAACAGAGAATGTCGTATCGGCAGATTTTTTAGACTTCCAGGACTGAAGATCGACGAACCAAGCTGAATCTGTTATCGAAGCCAAAGAAAGATATTCCGCATCATTCAGCTTATCCGAAACAATCCAGCTGACATTGAGTTTTACATCTTCTTCGATAGGCAAAACATCCGAAGGCAAATACTTAAAATTGTAGTACGTATCGAGCAAATACAAGAACAATAACGATTTTGCCGAATCAGCCGCCTTCAAGTTCGCCAAAAAGGCGCTGTCCAACGCGAAGTCAAAAACGACATCGTGCGTTAAATTAGAAGCCGCACCGAAAGCACCGCGAGCACGGGCAGGACGCGGGAGCGTATCCCTGTTCAATCGAACAGACTCCGGTTTCAAGTCACTCACCGTCACCGTCTGGACTTTATAACTGCTAGGCATTCCTTGATCAGATAGCCAGTTAGACAAGCCGTCGTCATCCGTATCAAACAAGCAGGACGACAAAACAAATGCCAAAAGCGGGAATAGGACAATTTTTTTCTTTTTCACTCAGAACTCCGAGTATTTACTTGTAATAAATTTCGTGCATAATATAGCAAATTGAGTGATTGTAAGTTGGTAGATCTTAGTAGGTAGTCGGTAGAACTTAGTTGATAGAGCCTAGAAAGAAGCTATAAGCGTAATTCTAAGTTCTAAGCTCTAAGTTCTAAGCTCTAATTTTCTATATTTGCGTCGTAAAAATTCAAGAGGAAATTATGTCTCAGTTTAACGCTCATTTCAGAAACATCAACGGTGACGATACGTACCCGCTGACCGACGTCATTTACCGCAGCAAGGTCGATGGAAGCCTGCTCGAAGTCGAACACGACCGCACAGCACTCGCCAGCCGCAGCCCGGAAGAATGGAAGAAGCTTTTTGCCGAACGCCGCATGAGCTTCAAGCCCGAAGACATGAGCGGTATCTGGAGCAAGCGTGAAATGGTTCTCCCGGATATTCCGGTCGAAGACATCGTCACCATGCGCGAAGGTTGGAGCCCGCTCTTTGACGCCGCTCCGCTTGCCAAGGACTTAGGCATCGGTAGCCTCAAGGTCAAGCTTTGCGGCAACTCCCACACGGGTTCTTTCAAAGACCTCGGCATGACGGTTCTCGTGAGCCAGGTGAACCACATCATCAAGAAGGGCATCCACCCGATTGACGCCGTCGCTTGCGCTTCTACCGGTGACACGTCCGCAGCCCTCAGCGCCTACTGCGCCAAGGCTGGCATCCCGTCTATCGTGTTCCTCCCGGCCGGCAAAACTAGCACGGCACAACTCATCCAGCCGATTTCTAACGGCAGCATCGTACTCGCGCTCGACACCGACTTTGACGGTTGCATGAAGATTGTCCAGGAAGTCACGAAGGACAACCGCATTTACCTCGCCAACTCCATGAACAGCCTCCGCGTGGAAGGCCAAAAGACCATTTCTCCGGAAATCTGCCAGGAACTCGGTTGGACCGTTCCGGACACCGTGATTATCCCGGGCGGAAACCTCGGTAACGTGAGCGCACTCGCCAAAGGCTTTGAAGACTGCAAGGCCATGGGTCTCATCGATCGCATCCCGCGCATCATCGTCGCTCAAGCCGAAAACGCAAATCCGTTCTACCAAGCATACACTCGTGGCTTCGACAAGCTCGAACCGGTTCAGGCCAAGAAGACTCTCGCCTCCGCCATCCAGATCGGTAACCCGGTCAGCTATCCGAAGGCCGTACGCGCCATCCAGAAAACAAACGGCATGGTCGTAAGCGTCACCGAAGAAGAACTCGCAAACGCAGCCCACCGCGGCGACCGCATCGGTCTCTACTGCTGCCCGCACACGGGTGTTGCTCTTGGCGCTCTCGAAAAACTCTGTGCCGAAGGCAAGATCGCAAAGGACGAAAACGTCGTCGTCATCAGCACGGCACACGGCCTCAAGTTCACGGAATTCAAGGTTGCATACCACGAACAGAAGCTCGAAAACATCGCTAGCAAGTTCGCAAATCCGGTATTCAAGGCTCCTGCCGAAATCGGCGCTGTCATGGACATCTTGAAGAAAGAAATGGCTGCACGTCGTAGATAGTAGACAGTGGTTAGTAATTAGTCATTGGTCATTAGTCAATAGTTATTAGAAAGGTCCGCATCAGTTGATGCGGGCTTTTTTTCGTCATCCTGAGGCGCCAAGCGCCGATATATGAAACATGCGACTTTAGTCGCTTAGTTGAATTATACTCAAAGAGCATGACTCTACTAGGCCACTGAAGTGGCGAGTATCGTTTAGAGAATGGAAGCGTCGGCAAAAAAAATCTTCGCAGTAGCGTGCAAAAGCGAGTGTCGCAGCAGCAAGCATGCTTGCCGATATGACCGAGTGAAGCCGCTGACGCCGCAGGCGTCCACTCCGAGCTGGGGCCCCTCCAGAATGACATTACACTTGCGCATTTTTTTTCGAGTATACAAAAAGAGAAAGGGCTCTAAAAGAGCCCTTTCCTAAGAAGGAGAAAATATTGAGCGGTTTCCAGAACCTTGAACCTATCAGGAGGGGAGCAATGATAAAGTCGTTTCAGGATTTAC
>Ga0310786_10004990_pt1 | contig 18198 bp, 20 predicted proteins | sample AusTroGonzalo_MG_FD_203881 | JGI IMG/M metagenome (GOLD analysis project Ga0310786, IMG submission 203881) | Bovine rumen microbial communities from tropical cattle in Woodstock, Queensland, Australia - Gonzalo_03 (v2) (version 2) | ecosystem: Host-associated > Mammals > Digestive system >... | reverse complement strand
CGCGTTCGGTGCGCTTCGTGTGATTCGCCTGTGTTTCGGGCTTTCGCCCCAGCCCCGTTACGCCGCCGCTTCTCTTTCGCTGGTCTCCATTACCTTGCTCAGGCGGTTTATCAGGCTGGCTATTCGGTTCTCAAGGTCTCCCGCGCTTATCTCGCGCGTTCCGCTTGGCGTGGCCTAAGGATAGCTCAATCGACATTGAGCAGTCAATAACGATTGAGCACACCTCCACATAGTCTACACAATCGAGATTGAGCATTGAGGCGGAAGGCGGTATAATCGCAGATGGGCGAAGGGAGGAACCCGTGAATACACTTGAAGCCATGACGGCCATAATCGACGCATCAGGCGAAAGCCGCCGCACATTGTCCGAGCGCATGGGCAGGAGCCCGAACTATCTCGCGAGCGTTATCGAGCAGAGCCAGCGCAAAGGCGGCAACGTGAACAGCGCAACGCTTGCCGCGCTTGCCGACGTGGCAGGCTACTCCCTCGCCGCCGTGCCCGCCGACGACCTGCCGCCCTCGGCCCTCGTAATCGATCCATCGGAGTAAACGCCCGAACGACAACCGCATAGCTACGGAGCCACGGCGCGCCACGCGCCGCGTCCCTCCACGCCCTCGGGGAGACGTGCGGACGGCCCGCCGCATCGGAGAGGTGAGGCGGTCCCCTCGGGAGGGGAGGGGGAGCGGCACGCGAGCCGGCGCCGACGGCCGAGCGCCCGCCACGGCGCAGCGCACGCCGGCGCCACGCCGCACGACGGCCACGGGCGAACGGGGTTAGGGGCGAACATGGAGGGTGACTAGCAAGGAGGACCCCACTCCCCCCTATAGTCCCCCCTCTCCCCAGCGCAGCAGGTGGTAGCGCAGCAGCCGCGCAGCGCCCACGAGCCGCCCCGCCACGGAGCACCGAGGGGGCGCGCCCCGACAACGCACGAGGGGGAGGCGAACCGAACCCGCCACGCCAGCGCCGCGCCAGCGCCCAGCGACCCGAGCCGCCGCGCCACGCGCCGCCGCCACGCCGCGCCACGCGCCCCCCGCCGCGGAGGGGGAGAGCAGCACGGCACGCAACGCATAGGGGGGTACCCTTGCAACGGCTGACACCACCCCGCCGCGCCGCGCGGCCCCCCACCCCCACCGCCCCACGCCCCCGCGCGCGGCCCATACGCGCGCGTTACGCGCGGGAGAGCACCCCTCCAAACCCAGGGGGGTGGCCGATTTCTGCGCTTTGACCAGGGGGAACGGCGCACGGGGGAGCACTTTGCGCAACAAAGGCCCGTTCTCGAGATGGCGGGTACCACAAACGGAACTCCCCAAAATCAGTGGAGAAGGGGTCGGCGACGGTATAATTACCGTGTCTGAGCAGGCAAAAGAGAGGATTCCGCTTGTCAGAATTCGACCAGACCGCCTACGAGGCGGCATGCGAGCTCTTCCACTCCGCGAAACGCATCCGCAAGGCCATCCCGTCGCTCGTCGCGCAGATATCCGACTCGGCGAACATGCTCTCGGCGCAGAAGTACGACGGCGCCAACGTGTCGGGTGGAGGCGAGAACGCGGTCGAGCAGGCCCTGATAAACGCGATCGCCGAGCATTCCGAGCTCATGGACAGGCTCAAGGACACCCAGAGGGGCTATTCAGAGACGCTCACGCGCTGCGAGGCCGCTATTTCCGACATGGAGGCCCACGGGGAGGGCGATTTCCTCGATTCCGCGATGCTGAGGTACTACTACATGCAGGACATGGACGTCCCGGAGGTCGTCAAGGAGCTCGAAGGGCAGGGGATGTACTACACGGCGAGCTGGCTCTACCAGAAGAAGGAGATCGCGCTGGTCAGGGTCGCGGCGGCTGTGAGGAGGCTCCATTTCCTCTAAGACTGTAGTGGAAAATAACCGAAAAGCGGTATCATGATATGAGCGGGAGCCAGCTGAAAAGGCCCCGAACCGAAAACAGGCCGTCCGACAGGGCGGCTTTTCTTTTCAAGAGGAGGGGCCGCATGTCAGAAGTGCTCTTCACGTCGTCGAGGCCTTTGGAGCGCGCCGAGAACCTCAAGGCCGTGTGGGACGCCTTCGACGGCGGCAAGCGTTTCGCCAGGATCGCGCCGAACGGCAGGTGCGCGGAGGCCGAGAACGCCGAGCTCGACGGCAGGAAGGTCGTCGTCACCGACGAGTTCCTCAAGACCATCCACGGCAAGGACGCGTGCAAGGTCGTGCACGTCGGCCATGGCATAACGGGCGGCAAGACCTACGGCCTCGACCAGAAGGTCAGGTACTACACGCCCGAGCAGACCGCCCAGGTCGACTACTTCATCGTCACGGGAGCAGCCGGCATACCGATAGCGGCGTCCCAGGCCGGCATACCGCAGCACCGCGTGCTGCCGCTCGGGATGCCGAGGACCGACGCCTACTTCGGCAAGGAGAAGGGCGACGGCGGCACCTGCATGGCGAAAACGCGGCGCGCGTACCTGTACGCCCCGAGCTTCAGGGCCGGATGGGAGCCGAATGCGCCGGCCATCGACTGGGCATCGGTCGACTCGCTGCTAGAACCGTACGAGACCGTGTACGTCAAGCGCCACATGATGTCGGGAAGCCCCATTTCCGGAGGCGAGCTCGAGCGCGTCGTCGAGATATCCCCCGACGAGCCGAGCGTCCCGTACGTCATTGACTGCGACGTGCTGGGAACCGACTACTCCACGATACTCGCCGACGGATTCCTCATGGGCAAGCCAGGCGTCCTGTTCTGCCCGGACTGGCGGGAGTACGTGTCGACGAGGGGAATGTGCCTGAACTACCCGGACGACTACTGCTCCATCGCCGTCTCGGACGAGAAATCGCTCGTCGAGGGCTTCAGGTGCGCGTTCCTGTCCGGCATGGGGCCGGTCGAGAGGCGCTGCATGGAGCTCATGGCGGGCGCATGCGACGGCCATTCGACCGAGCGCGTCGTCGACTTGGTTAGGAGCCTGCTATGAGGATCCTCGCGATGACGCTCAACTACGACGGCAAGGGATGGCTCGACGCGGCCGACAGCGTCACCAACAACGTGATGGACCTCGTCCTCGACGGCCACGAGGTCAGGAAGGGCTCGCTCCACGGTTACGGGTGCGCCCCGGGGAGGACGCGCATAGCCGACATCGCCATCGACGGCGGATACGACTACCTGTTCATGAACGACGATGACGTAGTGGTGCCGGACGGCGCGCTGAAGCGCATGGTGTCCCACAACGTCGACGTGTGCCTGGGCTTCTACGCCCACCAGGGCAGCTTCGACGGCAAGACGTGCTTGTGCGAGTACGGCAGGAGCTACCACGACCAGCTATACGACCGCGACATAGAGGCGATACGCGCAACGGGCGCAGACGTCTTCAGGGTCAGGGGCGGCGGCATGGGCTGCGCCCTCATCAAGGTCGACGTCTTCAGGCGCATGCGGCACCCGTACTTCAGGTGGGTCGACTACGAGGACCACCGCGGCACGCTCTCGGAGGACCTCTACTTCTGCGAGCAGTGCAATCAGCTGGGGATACCCGTGTACGCAGACCCGTGGAGCGGTTGCGAGCACTATTTCCGCTACAAGCAGGGCGTCATGTAGGCGCTTTCAACGACAACGCGAAAGGCACGCGCGGGGTTTCACCTCCTCGCCCCGCGCGCTGCCACCCTCAGAGGGGGAATGGAGGTGGACCGATGGCGTCCAAACCGAAGAAGGCAGACCTGATCGCGAAATGCGGCGAGATGGGCATCGACGTGCCGGGCAAGGCGACAGTGGCGGAGCTTCAGGCGCTCATCGAGGGAGCCGAAAGCGGGTTCCCGCGCGAGATGACCGTCAAGTGCGACGGCTTCACGGGAATCAACCTCCGCATGGGGCCGTCGAAGAACGCCCCCGTGGTCGGGGTGCTCGACGCGCTATCGAAAGTGACGGTCGAATCGGTAGACGACGGCTGGGCGAAGGTCCAGCACGGCTACTGCATGGCCCAGTTCCTTGTCTGACATGCTCTTCAAGCTCTGTCCGCGCTGCAAGCGGCTCAAACCCGTCGGGAACGGCTCCACGCTGTGCGAGGAGTGCTCGGAGGCGGCGAGGAAGTCGCGCAAGCGCGGCAGGGACTACAAGGCCGAGTACGAATCGCGGAAAGCGACCGAGGACGGGCGCACGCGCAGGTTCTACCGCTCGAAGGAGTGGCAGATGACCGCGCGCAAGTACGCGCAGTCCGTCGGCTACAGGAGCGAGGAGTGCGACGAGAGGTGCCCGAAGCGCGGCAGCTGCGGCAGGTGGGGCGAGGACGTTCACCACGTCGTACCGATACAGGAGCCGGAAGGCTGGGAGAGGCGCTTCGACTTCGACAACCTCGAGTACCTGTGCGTCCACATGCACAACCTCAAGCACGGTCGCACGTTCAGGAACGGATGGAAGGGCTCTGATGGCAGGAAGGCCGAGGAAACCGCTCTCGATGCAGAAAGGGCACCGCTCGAAGGCCGAGAAGGCGGAGAGGGCAGCTCAGGAAGCGGCCGTAAGGTGTCCGATTACCGAGTTTGACGCCCCCGAGTACCTCGAGGAAGAGAGGGACAGGAAGCGTTTCTTCGAGATCGTAGACCTGCTCCACTCGGTCGACGAGCAGCTGTGCACCGCCCTCGACGCCGACCAGCTCGCGCGCTACGTGATATGCGAGCAGGTGTTCATCGCCTACTCGAAGAAGCTGCGCAAGACACTCAAGGATGGCGGTCCGTCCGTCAACCTGCAGAGGCAGCAGGACACGGCGTTCAAGCAGGTGCAGGCATGCGCCACGGCATTGGGGCTGAACGTCTCGAGCAGGCTCAAGTTCGACATACGCAAGCCAGAGCCGCCCGAGGAAGACGCCTTCGACAGGTTCGAATGATGGACCGTGTAACTGATTACGCCGAGCGCGTCGCGTCGGGCGAGGGAGTGCACGGAGAGCTCCACAGGCTCGCGTGCAAGCGCCACCTCGACGACTTGAGGCGCCAGGGAGACGACGGCTTCCCGTACTGGTGGGACCCGAAGGCAGCTCAGAGGGCCATCGACTACTTCGAGACCCTTCAGGTGATTGAGGGCTTCGGCAGGCGGCGCGTGACGCTGCAGGACTGCCAGGCCTTCGACGTCGGGTGCACGTTCGGATGGCTCACGCCGTCCGGCTTCTGGCGGTTCAGGACGCGCTACAAGAGCGTCTCGCGCCAGCAGGGCAAGTCGTTCGAGAACGGCGGCATAGGCACCTACATCGCCGGCTTCTCGGGCTACAAGTACGGCAAGCTCTTCACGGCGGCGACCAAGAAGCGCCAGAGCAGGATCGTGTGGGAGGAGATGGCGAAGTTCATCCGCGCCGACCCGCGGCTGCTCAAACGCTTCACCGTCAAGGACTACAAGAACCTGATAATCGCCGAGAAGACGCACTGCACCATCGAGGCGCTCTCGAAGGAGGCCGGCCTCGACGACGGGTTCAGGCCGATTTTCGCATCGTTGGACGAGCTCCACCAGATGAAGGACAACTCGGTCTACAAGGCGCTCGACAACGGCACGAGGGACCTCGACCAGTCGCTTATATCCATGATCACGACGCGCGGCTTCGACATCAACAGCTTCGCGTACGAGATGGACAGCTACGCGGTGAACATACTGCGCGGCGTGGTGACGGCGGAGCGTTTCTTCGCCGACATCTACACGCTCGACGACGCCGACGACCCGTTCGACGAGTCCGTCTGGATAAAGTCCAACCCGCGCCTGGCATCCACCGAGCGCGGCATGGAGAGGCTGAGGGAGGACGCGCAGCGCGCCCGCGACATGGGCGGGCAGGAGCTGAGGGACTTCCTCACCAAGAGCATGAACATCTGGGTCACGCGCACCGAGAACAGCTTCGTCGACGCGGAGCAGTGGAAGCGAGCGAGGACCGAGCTTACGCTCGAGGACTTCCGCGGCGAAAGGTGCTGGGTCGGCGTCGACCTATCGAGCGGCGGCGACCTCACGACGGTCGCGCTCGAGTTCGAGCACGGCGGCGGCGCCTACCTATGGAGCCACAGCTTCATGCCGAGGGGAAGGCTCACCGAGCACGTGCAGACGGACATCGCGCCGTACGACGTGTGGGAGCGCGCGGGACTGATAACCGTCACGGGCGGCGAGACCGACTTCAGGAACGACTACAAGTTCATCGTCTCGAAGCTCGTGGACGTCGTCGGCGAATACGAGCTAGACGTTCAGGGAATAGGGTACGACCCGCACAACGCAGACGCCTTCACGGCCGACCTCGAGCAGTTCGGGGCGCCGCTCGTGAAGGTCGTGCAGTCGGCAAAGTCGCTCAACGACGCGACGGTCGACGTCCAGCTCCTCGTCAAGAGCGACATGTTCGCCTATGACAAGGCAAACGAGCTTCTGAGCTGGTCTTTCGTCAACGCCAGGCTCACGTACAACTCGTTCGGGGAGTGCAAGGTTGACAAGATGGACGGCCGCGGAGACGCGCGCCACAGAAGGATAGACCCCGTCGACGCGTGCATAGACGCGCATTTCGTGCGGCTAGCGCAGCGCGAGGCGGAGGTCGTCGACGTAGATGCGGAGATGCGCAGCTACCTGGACATGATGGGATGGAGCTAATGGCACTTGAAAGGCTCAGGAAGTTCTTCTTCCCCGAGGAATACGAGCGTAAGGACGTGCAGCAGTCGGTCAAGTCAGACTCCATGGCGTCATGGAAGGCGCTCGCCGACTTCCTCGGCCTCGACTCGGACGCCGACCCCGACGCGATGCAGGAGGCCACGTACTACACGTGCCTCAAGATCATCAGCGAGGCCATAGGCCGCATGCCCGTGCAGCTCACGCGCACGACCGACAAGGGCGGCGTCGAGGACGCGGAGGACCATCCCCTCCACGACGTGCTCAGGCTCAGGCCGAACAGGTTCATGTCGGCAACGCAGTTCTGGTCGTGCATGGAGCGGCACCGCCTGCACTACGGTAACGCGTTCGCGTGGATAAAGGGCTCGGGCACCCGCAGGGACATGTACGAGCTGTGGTTCATGCCGAACGAGGAGGTCGAGGTCTTCTACGACCGCACCTGCGCAATAGACGAGGTGCCCGACGTCTACTACTTCTGGTCGACGGGAGGCAGGATACGCGTGCTGAGGAGCGCGGAGGTGCTCCACATGCGCTCGTCAGACACCGTGGACGGCATCATGGGCATCCCGATGATAGACCGCCTGGCCGGCACCGTAAGCGGCGGTCTCAGCGCCCAGGAGTTCCACAACTCCCTCATCTCGAGCGGCATGACAGGCAAGGCCGTGCTGCAGTACGCGGGCGAGATAAACGCGGACTCCGAGAAGGTGTTCGCCAAGAACATCGCCAAGTACATCAACGGCGAGTACGCCGACGACGAGATACGCAACGTTATCCCGATTCCGGTCGGCACGCAGCTCACCCCGCTCAACATCAAGCTCTCCGACGCGCAGTTCGAGGAGCTGAAGAAGTACAACGCCATCCAGATCGCGTCGGCGTTCGGAATCAAGCCGCAGCAGATTGGCGACATGACGAAGACGTCGTACGCGTCATCGCAGGCCCAGAACGAGGCGTTCTACACGGACACCCTCCTGTTCATCACCAAGGGCTACGAGGAGGAGGTCGAGTACAAGGGCCTGTCGGCAGACGACCGCTCGAGCGGGTTCCACGTCTCGTTCGACACCTCGACGACGCTCAAGGCGAGCTTCGAGACCGAGGTCAAGACTCTCGACGTGGCTGTCAAGGGGTCGCTTATGACCCCCGACGAGGCCAGGCGCAGGCTGAAGCTACCAACCGTGGAGGGCGGCGACGTGCTCTACGCGAACGGCAACCTCATCCCATTGGCGATGGCGGGAATCCAGTACACATCGGGCGATGCGCCCCCCGACGACGGCGGGGGAGGTGAAGAATAAATGAGAGAACGCTACTACCAGATGGACGTCGACGGCAAATCGGCGTCCATCGTCATCTACGGCGACATCACGAGCTGGCCGTGGCTCGAGTCCGACGTGAGCAGCTACACGCTCTCCAAGCAGCTGGCGAAGCTCGACGACGTCGACGAGATCACCGTCCGCATCAACAGCTACGGCGGGGAAGTGGCAGAGGGCGTCGCGATCTACAACGCGCTCAAGAACCACTCGGCGCACGTGAGGACCGTCTGCGACGGGTTCGCGTGCTCCATCGCGAGCGTGGTGTTCATGGCAGGCGACGAGCGCGTCATGAACGAGGCGAGCCTGCTGATGATCCACAACGCGTGGATGGCGACGGCGGGCAACTCCGAGGAGCTGCGCAAGGACGCCGACGACCTCGACACGATCACGGACATCTCAAAGGGAATCTACCTCGCGGCGACCGACCTCACCGAAGAGGAGCTCGACGAGTGGATGGACGCCGAGACGTTCATCGGCTCGGACACGGCCCTTGAACGCGGTTTCGCGACGGAGGTCATCCCGATCGAAGGCGAAAAGGCCTCGCAGAGCGCGAAGCGGCTCGTCAGCCAGCGCCTCTTGCAAGGCAATGACTGCATCGTGCAGGTCATCGCCGATGTAGGCGAAATCGCCGAGAGGGTCGTCGCAACGCTCGAACAGCAACTGCCCGACGCGGCCGGAGAGGCCGGAGAAGAAGACATGACGGACCTGCGCATCGCGCAGGCCTACATGGACATGCAATCCCAGTAAGAAAGGAACACAGATGGATCCCATCAAGGAAATCCTGCAGAAGATGCAGGGCAAGCTGGACGCTGCCAAGGAAGCGCAGAGCCCCGAGGAGCGCGCAGAGCTCATGGACGAGTTCGACGCCCTCAAGTCCGAGAAGGAGGCCATGCAGCGCGTCATGGACGCCGAAGCAGCCATGGCCGTCAAGCAGCACGAGTCCGCGGTGCCGCCCGTCGAGGAATCATCCTACGACAAGGCCGTCAAGCAGTTCGCAGCCGCGGCACGCGCCAAGTTCAACATGGCGATGAAGGAAGGCACGAACGCAGACGGCGGCTACACCGTGCCAGAGGACATCGTCACCAGCGTCGAGAAGCTGCGCGAGGCGGAGTTCTCGCTCGAGCAGCTGGTCGGCGTCGAGAAGGTCACGACCAACTCCGGCGCACGCACATACCAGAAGCGCGCCAGCCAGACCGGCTTCTCGAGCGTCGACGAAGGCGGCAAGCTCCCGCTGAAGGCCACCCCGCAGTTCGACCGCTACACGTACGCGATCGCGAAGTACGCAGGCGTGTTCCCCGTCACCAACGAGCTGCTGGCCGACTCAGACGCTAACATCGTGAACATCCTCGTCGAGTGGATCGCGGGCGAGAGCCGCGCAACGCGCAACGCGCTCGTCCTCGCGGCGCTCAACGAGAAGTACACGCGCGATTCGAACCCCGCTACCGCCAAGGCAATCGCTGGCATCGACGACATCAAGACCATCGTCAACGTCGACCTCGGCCAGGCCTTCGCGCCCACCAGCCGAATCGTCACCAACGACAGCGGCCTCGACTGGCTCGACAAGCAGAAGAACCTGGACGGCGACTACATCCTCAAGCGCGCCAACAACGACCCGCTCGACCGCGTGGTCTCCGCAGGCTCGCTGCTCATCCCCGTCTCGGTGGTCCCGAACGCGGTCCTCGCGAACGACGTCTCCAACGGCGTCCCGTTCTACATCGGCGACCTCAAGGAAGGCGCTCGCCTGTTCGACCGCATGCAGCTGTCCATCAAGGCATCTGACGTCGCCTACATGGCTAACACCGCTACCGCTCCTTCCGACAACGCCCTCAATGCGTTCCAGGAAGACCTCACGCTGTTCCGCGCCATCGAGCGCCTCGACTGCGTGCTGCGCGACGAGGACGCGTTCTTCAAGGGCTTCGTGGCCCCGACTGGAACGACGGGAACGACGGGCGCGACGGGCGCGACGGGCACCACTGGCTAGGTTGAGAAAGGGGGCCGGCGATGATCACGGCACAAGACGTCTGCAGGCACGTCGGCCTCGAAACCGACGATTACGACAACGACGCCGACATCAAGGCGCAAGTGGACCTCATATTGGGCGTCGTGCAGCTCACGTTGCGCGGCGCCGTCGGAGGGACGCCCGAGTCAGGCACCGAGGGGCAGGAGGGCTACGAGCCCGGTGACGGCCTCGAGGACGACCCGAGGGCTATGCAGCTGATGCTGCAGATGGCATGCGACGCATGGGAGGGTAGGCAGACGACGGTCGAGAGGACCACTCAGAAGGTGTGGTCGTCGATGTCGCGCTTCTCCTCCGACCTCATCACGCAGCTCAGGTGCGAGTACGGCTACGGGGGCGACCGATGAGCGTTGGAAGCCCGATCGCCATACAGAAGGCGAACGACGGGGGCGGTTGGGACGACTATCTGAAATGCCACCTGCTCGACGTGAACCCCGAGTACTCCTACGAGGCGCTCGACGACGGCGGAGAGCAGTCGTACCAGCGCGTCGTGTTCGTGCTCAGGTACCGCAAGGCGCTCGAGGCAATCGAGTACGACATGCCCAACTACAGGATCGTCTGGCGCGGGCACGCCTTCGACATCCGCTACTACGACGACTTCAAGTACCGCCACAAGAAGGTGACGCTGAGGGGTGTTTCCCGTGACTAACCACTACTGCACCGTCGAGAACATCGACGTGGTCCTGTCAGAGCAGATACTGAACCCGTACTCGGAGCAGGCCCAGACGGCCATGAAGAGGGGAATCGACAGGACGGCCAAGAACATGGTCGCCGAGACGAAGGCCACGGCAAACGTCGACGGCGGCAAGTGGCGTGGCTTCCCAAAGCACAGGGCCGGCGGCACGTTCGCGAAGAAGCATGCATGGAAGGGCAAGGGAGAGGGCGCTAGGCACCAGGCCATGTGGTACGTGCGCTCGCCCGAGCACCGCCTCACCCACCTGCTCGTCAACGGCCACTCGCTCTACATCTTCGGCAAGTACTCGGGGCGTCGCACCAAGGCGTTCCCATGGCTCGCGCTCGCGTGCTCGCGGGCGCAGGCCGAGGTGGTGCCGAACATCGTGAAGGAGCTGCCATGATCCCAGAGAGCATACAGGCCGCTTTCGACGATTGCGGAATCGAGGTCAAGCAGGAGGGGTGGTACCCGCTGAAACCGCCCCAGAGCCCCACTCCTTACGCGGTCATCACCGACGTGGAGAGCATCGACTACGACGACATGCGCAACGTGTACGTCTCGCGTCACAGCTTCTCCGTGAGGCTCTACAGCTACCTCCCGACGACCAGCAGGGACGAGCTGCGCAACGCGCTCCTGGCCCACGGAGTCGGCGTCACGTCAATCGCCTGCAACGGGCCGAACTACGACACTAAAACGTTCGAAACCGTCTTCGGCATCGAAGGCGAGTACATCGAGAAATGGAGTTGAACCAATGACTAACGCAAGCAAGCGCACGGAGCAGAAGGTAATCACCATCGGCTCCGCAACCGCGTACATCGCGGAATTCAACGGCACGCTGCCCGACGTGAGCACCATCTGCGTCGACAGCAACCGCTTCGGCTACACGAAGAACGGCGCGACCGTCAAGTACGAGCAGACCACCCAGACCGTCACCGACGACCTCGGCCTGCTCAAGAAGACCATCCTCTCCGAGGACTCGGCAACCATCCAGCTCGGCATGTTCGGCTGGAACGGCAAGACCATCGAGAAGATCGTCTCGACAGCCTCCTCGTCCGAGGCCGACGGCAAGCGCACCACGCAGATCGGCGGCGTCAACAACGACGACGGCAAGCGTTACGTGCTGTGCCTGCACCACGAGGACGCCCAGGACGGCGACTGCTGGTGGATGGGCGTCGGCAAGAACACCGAGGGCCTCGAGCTGGCCTACTCGCAGACCGACGGCACCGTCGCGCAGCCGACTTTCGCATGCGAGCCCTACGACGACAGCGGACACCTCCTCAAGTACATCGAGGAGATCGCTTCCGGCACCACGGGCACGACAGGCGCAACCGGCGTCACCGGATAGGTAAAACAGGGTGAAGGGGGCTGCGCGAGCGGCCCCCGCTTTTAACGAGGAGGAAGCATGAGGTACGAGGGAATGGACTACGCGCACAGGGAGCGCGACGTCCTCGCGATCACCTTGCCGGCACCCGCGCCGAAGACGGCGTGGGAGCGGCTCAAGAGGGCATTTGGAGACGACGGGAGCTTCGAGATATCGGTGCTACCGCCCACCAAGAGGGCCCATGACGCGCTCTCCGACATCGCGGGAGACATCGACGACATAGCGCGCGGCGAGCTCGCAGCCGAGGAATACGACACGGGCAAGGCGCTCGAGGCGGTCGCAACCGTCATGTCGAACAACTTGGAGAAGCGCGAGATAACCCGCGAGTTCCTCGAGTCGGTCGACTTCGACCTCGAGGACGTAGGCGACTTCATCGGCGGATACGTGTTCTTCGTCACGGAGCTGGTGAGGGCAAAAAACTGACCGTGCCGCGGGCTCCCGTCGAGCAAGACGACGGGGACGGCGGCAGGAGACACGGATACGAAGTGCCCACGGGAGACGACCACATGGTTGCCGAGTGGGCGAACATGACGATTCTGCAGGTGGGAGAACTCCCCCTGTTCGATTACCTGCGGTTCCGCAGGGACGCATTCATTTACCAGATGGACTCCACGGAGAAGGGGCGCGCCTACCTTAACGACGCGTGGACCTTCGAGCAGGTCGAGCCGGACAGGCAGGCCGCGAGGGAGCTGTTCGGCTGATAAGGAGCATTCATGGCCGGAAACGTCCAAGGTCTAACCGTAATCATCAACGGCGACGCAACGCCGTTGACGAAGGCCATGAGGCAGGCAAGGGCCGAGGCTGGCACCCTGCGCTCCCACCTCACGGCAGTGGGGAGGGCGCTCAAGATAGACCCAACCTCCACCGCGCTCCTCACGAGGCAGCAGCAGCTCCTCAACAGGGCGTACGCGCAGACGGCCGAGAGGCTGGCGACGCTGAGGGCCGCGCACTCGCAGCTCGAGGCGAAGGTCGGCACCATGACGCAGGCCGAGCTGCGCCAGTTCCAGGCGCTGCAGAGGGAGATAACCCAGACCGAGCTGAGGATGGCCGAGCTGCGCTCCCAGATGATCTCGTCGGGTTCAGCAGCCTCGGTGGGCGCGCAGCGCGCCGCCGCAGGATTCCAGAAGGTCAGCACAACGCTGTCCAGGGTCAGCACGCAGCTCATGACGGTATCGGCCGTCGCCGCGCTCGTCGGATACGCGGCCGTCAAGGCATCGTACGACTTCGAGAGCAGCTTCGCAGGCGTCCGCAAGACCATCATCGCCACCGAAGCCGAATACGAGCAGCTTGCGCGCGCATCGCGCGACCTCGCGCTCGTGAAGCCCGTCGACGTGAACGACATCAACAGGATCATGGAGCTTGGCGGGCAGCTCAACATCGCGACGCAGTATCTAACCAAATTCGCCGGTGTAATGGCCGACCTCGACGTGAGCACCGACATGAACATCGAGGAGGGCTCTCTGAAGCTCGCCCAGTTCATGAACATCACGAACATGGCGCAGGGCGACGTGGACAGGCTCGGCGCGACAATCGTCGACCTCGGAAACAACTCGGCAACGACCGAGGACCGCATGATGAACATGGCGATGCGCATCGCCGGCACGGGCCGCAACATCGGCATGACCGCGCAGGACGTGCTGGGCCTGGCCGCATCGCTCTCGGCGGTCGGCATCCAGGCCGAGATGGGCGGCAACGCCATCTCGACAATCATGAACCGCATCGACAAGGACGTTGCGACCAACAGCGACACGCTCTCCACGTGGGCATCTACGGCCGGCATGAGCGCATCCGAGTTCAAGTCGGCATGGGAGACCGACGTCACGAGCGCGCTGCTCGCGGTCATCAAGGGAATGGGCAGCTTCCGAGACGAGGGCAACAACCTCAACCTGCTGCTCAAGGACATGGGCATCAGCTACATGCGCCAGGTCGACACCATGCAGCGCCTTTCCCGTGCAGGCTCGCTCACCGAGCAGCTCATAGCGCGCGCCAACATCGCATGGCAGCAGAACACGGCGCTCGTACGCGAGGCGACCCAGCGTTACGACACGGCCGCATCGCGCACGAAGATGATGACCAACGCGCTCAACGAGGTCGGAATCACCATCGGCAACGAGGTGCTGCCGTACTTCTCCGATTTCGTGACGGGAGCGGCGAACTTCCTGCAGGCGTTTGCGAAGATGGACGCTGGAACCAAGTCGTTCATCCTCTCCATGACCGCAATGCTCGCTATCGCGGGACCGGCGGTCAAGGCGATACAGCTCTTCGCAGGCGCGGGGGCGGCGGTCATCCGCACCTTCAACTCGCTCAAGACGGCCATCGTCCTCGCGACGGCGGGCAAGCTCTCGTACACGAACATGACCATCGCATCGAGCGCGGCCACGGCGCAGGAGACGGCGGCGAAGGCCGCGAACCTCGCGGCTACGGCCGCGCAGCAGAGGGCCTATGCGGCCCTTGCCAGGGCGCAGGCGGAGTCTGCGGCGGCAATGGGCAACAGCGCGCTCGCGGCGCAGTTCGACGCTGCGGCGAAGTCGGTCGACGCGATGGCGACTGGAACGGAAGCAGCTGCCGAAGAGGCGTCGGCTGTCGCAACGGTCGGGAACGCTGGCAGCAAGACGATGCTCGCAACGGTAACCGAGTTCCTCACGGCGCAGACCATGGGCCTCGCCGTGGCGCTCGGGATATCGAACGGCATGCTCCTCGCGAGCGTGGCGGCAATCGGCGTGCTCGCAATCGGAACGGCCGTCCTTGCCAAGGGAATAGCGGATGCCAGAGACCCGCTCAACAAGCTAACCGCGTCTGCAGCCGAGCAGGAGGAGAAGATATCGGAGCTGAGCGCCGCCTACGACGAGGCGGTGGCGGCAAACGGCGCAAATTCCGAAGAGGCCTGGGCTGCGAAGGCCGCTTTGGACGCCGAGAAGGCGTCGTTCGAGAACAGCAACATCTCTGTCAGAGAGTTCAACGAGAACATCAAGAAGGCCTCCGAAGAGCAGCAGGAAATGGCAGCGAACGCCCGCAAGTCGATATCAGAGGCGGAAGGCGAAGCCGGCGCGATCATCAACCTATGCGACGAGATAGAGAACCTCTCCGCAACCGCAAAAGACAACGCCGACGACATGCAGAACATGCAGGCCAAGATAGCGGAGCTCAACATGCTCGTGCCCGAGCTCGAGCTCTACTACGACAACGCCACGGGGACGTTGCAATCGACGGCAGGCGCGTGGAGGGAAGTTGCGACGGAAGCAGGCAAGGCCGCGGTCGCCGAGAAGAACGTGTCGGCGGCATCTGACGCATACGCGCAACGCAAGACCCTCGCCGACAACCTGGCTGAGGCCGAGGCGAACCTGGCAAGGCAGAACCTGTCGGCAGCAGATGCTATCGAAATCCTGAACCAGCACCGCATGAGGGAGATGGAGTACGGATACGATGCTGTAACGGCCGAAGTCGAGCTGGCAATGGCCTTCGAGGCTGCAAACGAAGCCTACCAGGAAAACGAAAACAACATCAAGGGCTACGAGCGGGCGATCAGGGAAGCTGCGAACTCGAGCATGGCGTTCGACGACGCGCTCGGCAAGGTCGCAACCGGCCAGATGACGATGGCCGAAGCGGCGGCATACGCATCCGATATGTACGGCGTCGAGATGACAGAGAGCGCGCTATACGCCGAGCAGCTGCGCAGGCAGGCAGAGGCACAGAACGACGCGGCAACGAGCATCAACGGGCTCGTGTCCTCCATCGAGGAGGCGCGCGAGAAGCACTCGTCGTTCGCGACGGCCATGGACGAATCAGGCGTATCAGCAGAGAACCTCGCCCAGAAGCTCATGGAGAGCGGCATCACCGCAGAGGAGTTCGCTGCGGCCGTCGAGGATTCCGTTAACAAGGCAACTGACGGATTCAACAGGCTCGACACTGATTCGAGCATCTCGCTCGAAGAGTTCATGGACAACCTCGAGCACAACCGCGATGCGATGAACAACTGGGCCGACAACCTCGAGTACCTCTACAGCGTCGCGGGAGACGACAGCGCCAAGATAAAGTTCGTCGACTACCTAAGGAGCGAGGGCGTAGAGAACGCCGGGGAGATCATCCAGGAGCTCGCAGACGACGCCAGGGACGGCGGCGACGCGTTCGGCGAATACGCCTCCGAGTACGGCGACGCCGTGACGAGCATCGAAGAGGACTCGTTGAGGGCCTACGGCGTCGTCACCGACAAGAAGCCCATCCAAGACGCGATATCCAACTGGGACCAGCTGAAAGCGGAGCTGCCCGACAAGTTCAAGGCCGCGGGCGATGCGGCCGTCGAGGCGTACGCGAACGCGCTCGCCCAGGGCAAGGAGCCGACCGAGGCCGCGAGCGCCATGGCAAACAGCGTCGTCGAGTCCCTCAAGGCAGAGGGGATGTCCGACGAGGCTGGACAGGCGCTCATGCAGGCGTACAACGACGCGATAGCGGCGGGCAACTCGCCGGAGGTCGCACTCGCGAAGGCTCTCGACACCGCGAGCAAGCTCAACGCTTCTGGCAAGGCCCAGTCTTCTGGCAATGCGACCATGGGAGCGTTCGAGGCCAGGATCCGCGCGAGCGGCGCGCCCGGCATAGCCGCCGGCATCGGCTCGAGCACCGGCTCCTCGCTCAACGCATCAGGCAGGGCGAGCCAATCGGGTTCCGCCACCATGAGCGGATACGAGAGCGGCCTGCGGAACAACAACGCGGCGGGAGTAGCGGCGGGTGTGGCTTCGGGCGTTTCGAGCAACCTCGGAAACATCGACTCCTACTCGAAGGGCTACTGGGCCATGGTCGGCCTGCGCGACGGCATCAACGACTACGCGCACCTCGCCGAATCGGCTGCGAGGAGAGTCGCTGACAGCGTGTCCTCTGGCTTGTCGATCGCGCTTCAGGTGCGCTCGCCGTCGCGCGTTACGCGGAGGATAGGCCGCTACGTCAGCGAGGGCCTCGCAATCGGCATCCTCGACGGCATGCGTGAAGTCGAGGGAGCTTCAGACGTGCTCGCGCGCGCCGCAACTCCCGAAGCGTCGGCCATCGCGAGCGAGTTCTCGAGGAGCGGGACTTCGAGCGCATTGTCGGCAATCGCCGCTCAGGCGACGGCCGGGAACGCCAACGCGGTCATCGCCGCGCAAATGCTGATCGACTACATCGACAAGAACCTTGGCCCCACTATCAGGGACAACGCCCCAACTGCGACGCCGCGCGAGTTCGGCCGCATGGTGAACGAGGTGGTGAACAATGGATAGCTACGTCTACTACGTGAGCGGCACGGACGGGTCAGAGTACGACCTCCACGACGCGGAGCTCGCCATGGTCCCGAAGGGCTCGGGCATACACTCGCGCGCATGGTCGCTCACGCTCGCCTACAGGAGCGCGCGTGGGGCCACCAACCCGGCACGCGAGATAGTCATGGCCTACATAGCCTCCAACGAGCACGCCGACGAGCTGAGGAGGGCGTTCGACGCCGACTTGGAGAACGGCAAGCCTGGCACGCTCGTGTACCGCGGATGGCGTATGAAGTGCTACGTGTTCGACGAGACCACCTCGGACACGTACGGCGGCTACGTCGCCAGGGACGCGAGGGTTGCCATGCTCGACGGCTTCTGGTGGAAGGAGTCGAAGCAGTACTTCCCATCGGGGCTGGACAACACGGGCCTGAACCACGACTACAACTTCGAGCACAACTACGGATACAGCGCGGGCAAGGCGTACATCAAGGTCGATTCGATGGTCGGCGCGTTGCCGAGGCTGACCTTCTACGGGCCGTGCGCGAGCCCGTACGTGACCATTGGAAGGAACCGCTACGAGGTCGACCAGACCGTGCTGAGCGGTTACTCGCTCGTCATCGACGCCACATCCGACATGCCGACCGCGAAGCTGTACGACCCGTACGGCAACTCCGAGTCGGTCTTCTCGAAGGCCGTGAGGGACGGCGGCAAGGGCGGCGGAAGCTACGCGTTCGAGCCGCTCAAGCACGGCACGCTTGAAGTCGCCTGGTCCGGTGCGTTCGCGTTCGAGCTCGCATGGCGCGAACGGGAGACGGAGCCGCCATGGGCGCGATGATGGCATGGACCAACGCGGGCCTTGTCGAGCAGGGCGCCACCGAGTCGTTCGACCTCGACATGGAGCTCGACCTCGTCCCAAACGCGCAGGACACGGCGAACGACTTCGCGCTCACGCTTCCGATGGCGATACGCCCGGCGGAGAACGCAGCAGTCTTCGTCGACAAC
>Ga0310786_10004986_pt1 | contig 18204 bp, 17 predicted proteins | sample AusTroGonzalo_MG_FD_203881 | JGI IMG/M metagenome (GOLD analysis project Ga0310786, IMG submission 203881) | Bovine rumen microbial communities from tropical cattle in Woodstock, Queensland, Australia - Gonzalo_03 (v2) (version 2) | ecosystem: Host-associated > Mammals > Digestive system >... | reverse complement strand
CTACGAAAACGGCGCAAAAATCCGCACCGGCTTTATCCATAACCTCCCGTGCGACCTCCGCATTGATTGTTCCGTGGAGCTCACAAAGGAAATCAACGACGCGCAGAATGAACCAAACAAGAGCAAGCGCGGCTTCATCTACCCGGATAACCTCGTCACGTCCGCAATCCTTCAAAAGCTCGTCGCACACTCAACCCCGCTCCAGATCCGAAAGGCCGACTGCGTTGCTATAACCAGCATCGACTCCGCAAAGGGTGGGAGAAGTAGGGATATCTTCGGCGGAGGATTTCTGCTGTCCGAACGCGCCGCAGCCGAACGCGCCGCAGCCGAACGCGCCGCAGCCGAACGCGCCGCAGCCGAACGCATCCAGCTATCCGTGCGAGAGCGGCGCCTTATAAAATCACTCAACGCGCAGAAGCCATGAAACTGACCGCCGCAAAGATCAAGGAGGCCACCGACTGGGTGGAGAAAAACGGACTGTACCCGCAGGCGTGCGGAGCGTCGGTCACCGACTTCTGCAATGCGATGGGAATCACCAGAAGGACGCTCTCGCTGTGGCAGAAGAACGAGAAGTTCTCGGAGCCAATCAAGCGAGCGCAGGAGGTTTTCCGCTCCTCAACGGTTGCAGAGGTTGTGAATAAGATGAAGCAGCGCGCCCTGGGCTACAACGAGCCGCTGGAGGATAAATACTACAAGGGCCAGGTTGTGAAGGAGTATGACGAGAAGACCGGCAAGAAGACGAAGGAGTACCTCTCCGGCAAGGCCGTCCTCGAGAAGCAGGTCACACGGACCGTCCACCACCCGCCGGACGTAGCTGCGGGAATTTTCCTGCTGACCAACCTCGACCCGGAAAACTGGAAGAATCGCAGGGACGACAAGACCGACATCAGTGCGTCCCTGGAGTTCGAGGAGCCGCCGCAGATCGTATTCACCAGCCCCAAGAAGGAGGAAGGCGGGAAATAGCAAACGGCGACGATGGCAAGGGAGATCGAGTTCAACGAGAAGTACCGCCCGCTGTTCGAGCCGGGCAGACGAGACGGGCCGCGCTACCGGGTCATCACCGGCGGGCGCGGCTCGGGCAAGTCTACGGCCGTCAGCACCGCCACCGTCTGCGACACCTACCGCGACCCGCTGGCCACGCTCTACACCCGATACACCCTCGTCTCCGCCGAGATCTCCGTCATCCCGGAATATACCGACAAGGTCAATCTCCTGGGCAAGGCCCGCCACTTCTACGCCACGAAGGACGAGGTCATCAACCGCAAGAGCGGCGGCCGCATCTACTTCAAGGGCATCCGCTCCAGCTCCGGCAACCAGACGGCCCGCCTCAAGTCCATCCCGAAGCTCAAGCGCTTCCTGCTCGACGAGGCCCAGGAGCTGACGAGCGAGACGGAGTTCGACGTCATCGACCTCTCCATCCGCGAGAAGGAGGCTGTCAACCAGGTGGACCTGATCCTCAACCCGAGCGACATCCACCACTGGATCTACCGGCGCTTCTTCAAGAAGCCCGGCGTCCCCTACGACTTCAACGGCATCGTGGACGACGTGCAGTATATCCACACGACCTGGGAGGACGTCCGCGAGCACCTGCACCCGTCCTTCATCGCAAAGGCGGAGGCCTGCCGCCGCGACAACCCGGACAAGTACTTCAACATCTACGACGGCGGCTGGGCCATCAAGCGGAACGGCCTGATCTACCCCGGCTGGGAGGAGACCACCCGCGCGGAGATCCCGCTGGGCCTGGACTGGTGGTACGCCAACGACTGGGGCTACAGCGGCGACCCGGACGCCCTGCTGCGCATGGCCTTCGACCCGCTGACGAGGACCCTCTACATCGTTGAGGTCCTCTACTCCACCGGCAAGCTGCCCAGGGACGTCGCCGCCGCTATCCGGCGAGACTGCGCGGAGAACGGCCTCGACGCCTCGAAGGTGGCGGTCTTCTGCGACCCTGCCCGCCCGGACAGCATCGCGGAGCTGCGGACGCAGTACGGCATCAACGCCTACCCCGGCATCAACCGCGACAAGCCGGGCCGCATCGGCTACCTGCAGGGCTTCCGCGTCCGCTACCTCGGCGACCACATCCGCGAGGAGGTGCAGACATACTCCTGGAAGCCCAGCCCGGAGGACGAGGACGTCTTCACGGACATCCCCCAGGACGGCGGGGACCACGCGATGGACGCCGCCAGCTACGGCACCACCTACCTCCGGCGGATGGGTATCGCCAACGACGACGGCGACCTCCCCGGCGGCAATGGGTAAAAAGATGGAGAGCCGCCCGGCGGCGAAGTCCGCAGGAATCGGCCATATTTGCGCGAGAACAAGCAACACACCAACAACATGGTCTGGATTTCAAGAAAGAATATCGAAGCCCTGAAGAACAAGCAGGCGGCTCTGGAGGCCGAGCTCAAGGGCTACTACGACGGCGACAACAAGAAGAACGAATACTTCCAGGCGATCGCCCGTCAACTCACCGGCCTGGAGATGGCGCCCTGGCTGGTCATCGACCGCGCCAAGATCAAGGACACCTACGAGACCAGCGCCCCGGTCATGGGCGTGGTCAACTACATCGCTGACAACGTCGGCGAGGTGATGCGCTTCCTGGAGCTGGTCGACAAGGACGGCAAGGCCGTCGACAACCACTGGCTGATCGAGCTGCTGCGCCGCCCGAACGACCGCTTCTCCATCCGCAAGTTCGGCCAGGCCTGGGCCATCAACAAGCTGCTGTTCGGCGACGCCTGGGTCTACGCCAAGAAGACCGTCGGCAAGGATCGCACCATCAAGGAGATGTTCATCATCCCGTCGCAGAACGTCACCGTCAAGCGCGACGGCGCCGACAAGCCCATCGCGGGCATCAAGCTGATGGCGGCCGGCACCAACAAGACCATCAAGATCGAGGACGTCTTCGAGAGCTTCGACTACAACCTCGACGACACCTCCTTCTTCGGCGTCAGTAAGATCGTCTCCGCGGCGGTCTACCTCTCCGTGATCCAGCGCGGCATGAATCGCCAGGACACCTCCCTGAAGAACGGCGGCGTGGCGAACGTCATCAGCCCTGCGAAGGACCAGATGGGCGTCCTGCCCAAAGACAAGGACGAGCTCGAGGAGAGCTTCAACGACGCGGCGAAGAACGCCGGCTCCACGAAGGTGGTCCGCGCGCCCATCGACGTCCACCAGCTGGGCAACACCCCCGTCGACCTCAACATCCTCGCCAGCCACAAGGAGGCGGTCACCGCCCTCTGCTTCGTCTTCAAGCTGCCGGTGGACCTCTACTACGGCCAGGCGAAGTACGAGAACGCGAAGGAGGCGAAGAAGGCCATCTACGAGCAGAACGCCATCCCGATGGCCAACGAGTTCGCGGAGGATCTGCTCCGCTACACCGGCCTCGACAAGGAGGGCTTCCAGCTGCGCGTCAACACGGACATGATCGACGTCCTGAAGGAGGACCCGGCGGACACGCTCGACAACCTGGCCAAGATGCACGCCACCCTCAACGAGATGCGCGAGGCCTACGGCTACGAGCGACTGACAGAGCCGTGGGCGGACCAGCCGATCCTCCCGATGGCCATCCAGTTCGGAAACGAGGCCGGCGCCGACGACATCAACGAGCCGACCGGCAATGGCAAGCCGCAAAATCAGTAAGGCGGAACGCCGCCACCAGGACGCGCTCCGGCTGTCTTCGATGAAGGTGGCCGGAGCGTACCAGTCACGCCTGGAGAAGCTGCGCCGCCGGGAGCTGCGCCGGGTGCTGGCCCTCTGCAAGGACTACCGAGACCCAGCGCAGATCGCGCCAACCCTGGAGGCCGAGCTTTCCGAGGGCGCCTACCTCCCGGAGTGGTGGGTGGGCCTCTGGACCACCGCCGGCGTCCCGGTCGCAAAGGACACCGCCGCCGCCCTCTCCCAGGCGAAGGCCGCAGCCGAGGAGAACATCTGGATCGCCACGCTGCGCCACTACGCCCTGCAGCGCGCCGGCGCCGAGATCCTCACCGTCACCGGGACCTGGAAGACCTCGCTCGTAGACCTGCTCGGCGAGATCCTCCTGGAGGACATCGGCAACCAGGGCGTGGAGAAGATCACGCGGGAGCTGTACGACCGCTACATCGGAGACCTCGAGCGCTGGCAGTGCCGGCGCATCGCCCAGACCGAGACCATGATCGGAGCCGCAGACGCCGCGGAGCTCTCCGCCCGCCAGCTCGACATCCGCTTCACGAAGCAGTGGTGCATCTCCGGGCTGGGCAACACCCGCGAGACGCATGAGATCATGGACGGCGTCACCGTCGACCAGGACGCCTACTTCCAGCTGGTCGACTGCGTGATGCGCTACCCGCACGACACGCAGTTCAACCCGCCCGCAGGGGAGATCATCAACTGCGCCTGCACGTGCATCAGGCGCCCGAAATAGCGACTCTTTTGTTTGTGATTTGAGTATAAATGGAGCCCGCCGCGCCGTGATGGTCCGGCGGGCTTTTCCACAAATGTGGATAACTCCCGCGTATCGGATACGCACAAAGATTCATATTTTCGCGGCAGAACAAGCAGCCGACACATGAAACGGATCCAATTCAAAGCAAACCCGCAGGAGGGCTTCGAGCAGAAATGGTCGGACGCCCGCCTCGAGCTGAAGGCCGACGGCCTCGCCGAGGGAATCCTCCTGCACATCAAGGCATACGCCCTCGCCTTCGGCAACGTCGACAGCTGGGGCGACATCATCATCTCCACCGCCTGCGACGACTTCCTCAAGAGCGACGACGCCGACCGGCTCGCCCTCTGCTGGCAGCACGACATGCGCACGGTCATCGGTAAGATCACCGACAAGGGCGTCGACGACTACGGCATGTGGATCGAGGCGGACATCCTCGACACCGCCGCCGGCCGTGACGCGGCCGTCCTCCTGAAGGCTGGCGCCGTCAAGGAGTTCTCCATCGGCTACCGCGCCGACCGCTACCGCTGGGAGAAGCGCGAGGGCTACGACTACGACATCCGCATCCTCGAGGCCATCACCGTGTACGAGTGCAGCCCCGTGACGCGCGCCGCCAACCCCTCCGCCATCGTCCTCTCCGCGAAGGCCTTCGAGCACGAGAGCCCGGAGGACAAACCCAAGAGCGAATCCGACAACAACAATAATCCCAAACCTCATCAAACAATGACCCCTGAAGAGATCAAAGCGATGCGTGAAAGCATCGAGAAGGCAGCGACCGAGAAGGCCGCCGCCGAGGTGGCCGAGAAAGTCAAGGAACTCAAGGCCGCCCAGGAGACTATCGGTGCCCAGCAGAAAAGCATCGACAATCTCGACGAATCCCTGAAAGCCCTCCAGACCAAGTACGAGTCCCTGGAGGACAAGATGAAGGAGAAGGCCCGCGAGACCTTCCTCGGCGCCTTCAAGGCCGCCGTTGAGGAGCGCAAGAGCGACATCGAGGACATGCTGAAGAAGAACTCCGGCTCCCTCAAGCTCACCTTCGACTTCGAGCGCAAGACCGACTACGACGTCACCGTGGCCGGCGACATCACCCGGATCGCCTGGGGCGCCGCCCTGGACGCCCAGATCGCAGGCGGCCGCGCCCCGATCAACGCCTTCTACGAGCTGCTCCCGAAGGACAACGTCGACGCGCTGTTCGTGAACTGGCTCGAGGGCACGTTCACCGACCAGACCGGCTACGTGGACGAGCTCGCCCAGATGGCCGACGAGAACGCCGCCGCGGAGGAGAAGACCCGCAAGATGGCGAAGGGTGGCTCCCACCTCCTCATCTCCAGCGAGGTGACCGACTTCTTCACCGCTCTCTACGAGTGGGCGCGCGGCAAGGCGCAGGAGAAGCTCGCCGCCTGGGCCGACGCCGAGGTCTTCGGCGGTGCTGGTGCCGACACCAACGACACCACCAAGAAGAAGGTCTACGGCCTCAAGAGCCAGTCCACGGCGTTCAGCGCCCTGGGCGAGTACGACAACGCCAACGCGGCTGACGTCATCTGGGACGCCATCTGCCAGGCCAAGAAGGAAGGCTACAACGTCTCCCACTGCTTCGTGCCCTGGGCTGACTACGCCTCCATCCTCGGCATCAAGGACGTGAACGGTCGCAACGTCTACGACCCGTCCACCGGCACCATCAAGGGCGCCCGCATCATCCCGTCCAGCGCGATGTCCGCCGACACCATGCTCCTGGCCGACCTCTCCGTCTGCCGCATCAAGGAGCGCCCGACCTACGAGCTCGAGATCGTCCGCAACGCGAAGCTGGACGGCTGGGACGTTTACGTCCGCAAGTCCCTCCAGCTGGTCGTCAAGACCCCGGACCAGAAGGGCGTCATCTGGGTCGCCAGCGTCGAGACCGCGATCGCAGCCATCAACAAGGATGCCGGCAACCTGGCCGACGTGGTTACCAAGCTCGGCGCCATCAAGGACGAGCTCGCCACCATCAAGACGAACACGGGCAACATCAAGGACTACACCACCGCGGTCGGCAGCATCAACACTGCCATCACGAAGCTGTCCAGCGCCGTGAACGAATCCGACCAGATCGAGACCCACCCGAACCAGGCCTAACCTGCGAGGGGTCTCCCCTTCTACCAACCGATCGCCCGCGGCTGCCGCACCAACGAGCCGCCGCGGGCTTTCTTAATCCCAAAAAGCAGCCGAAATGAAAAAGTATAAACTCATAGAGCCCGCCGCCGGGCTGCCTGCAGGAGCCATCGTAAGTGGCCCCGCCGTCGAGGTGCTGGTCAACAACGGCAAGGCCGTCCCCGTCGCTGACGAGGAGGAGAAACCGAAGACCAACCCGAAACCCAAGAAGGAGGAGGGCGCAAAATGATCCAGGTCTCCGTCAAGTCGCTCGCGGACGTGACCGCAGAACAGCTCGCAGCGTTCAAGGCCTACCTCGCCTCGAACGGTGCGGAGACGGACGCGCAGCTGACCGCCATCCTGCGCTCCGCCATGATCGCGGTCCAGGAGTGGGAGGATCGGAGCCTGCTCGACGAGACCATCGTCCTGATCCACGCCCACCGCGCGGACCCACGGGCGCCCATCCGCCTCTACCGCAGCGTCGACACCATCACCAGCGTCAAGGACGCAGACGGCAACGCCCTCCCGTACACCCGTATCGGCAACCTGCTGACGGTGGGCGTCCCCGCGCGCAACGTGGAGATCGAGTACAAGACGAAGGCGACGGCGGAGATCTACGCCTCCCTGGAGAGCAAGGTCTTCCGGCTCGCCGCTGCGAAGTATGACGGCGAAATGCCGAACATGATCAACAAGATCCTGATGGAGGGCTGATGCTATGCTCGGACGCGGAAACGGTGCAAGACGATTCAACGACGTGGTGACACTCACCTACGCCACCCCCACGCGCGACGAGTTCGGACACGTCGCCCTGGGCGAGGCCGCAGCCGTGCAGACCATCTACGCCGACGTGCAGCGCATGAGCGCCACGAAGACCATGATGACCTTCCAGCAGGCCGACGTCGTGGGCCTCGAGATCGAGTTCCGCAACCCCGGCGACAGCGTCACCTACAACGGCCTGCGCTGGCATGGCCACGACGTGAACTTCTCCGCCCCGGAGCGCCTCGACAACCGCGGCCGCTTCGTCCGCATCCAGGGCTGGTACCAGGAAGACAACCCCCTGATCCCGCCGGAGCCGACGCCGACGCCAACACCCACCCCGACACCAACGGACGAGGATCCTGCAGAGCCGGAGCCGGAGCCTGCCGAGAATACTGAAACCCCGCAAGAATAGCGCACGCACCATGCAAGTCACCATCACCGGCATACCCGAACTGACGAACGCCCTGGAGAAGCTGGGGCCGGAGGTGCTGCGCGCTGCCGACCGCGGGCTGCAGTCCGCCGGGGCGCACATCATCGCGGACGCCCAGGACACCCTCAAGAGCGAACACATCAACACCACCGGCCTGCTGTCGCAGTCCGGGCGCGTGGTGCGCACGAAGGAGGCGGGCGGCGGCTACGACGTCGGCTTCATGTCGGGCGAGAAGAACTACGCCGGCGCCGTCGAGTACGGCCGCCGGGCCGGACGGATGCCGCCGCCTGACATGCTCGACGCCTGGGCCTACAAGAAGTTCCACCTCAAGGACCGCAAGGCCTCCCGGGCAATCGGCTGGGCGATGGCCGTCCACATCGGCCGTCACGGCACCCGCCCGCACCCCTTCTTCGGCCCGGCCGTGAAGAAGAACAGCAGCCGGATCGTCACCTCGGTCCGCGACGCCATCAACCAAGTAATCAACCGCACCGGCAATGTATAAGAGCAGCTACAAGACCATCTACGCCGCGCTGGTGACCACACTCACCCGCACGGGCGTGAACGTGGGCGGCACGGCCGGCTACCCGCGCGTCGAGATCCACTCCTTCGTGGAGAATCCCCCCAGCGACAAGGGCGGCTCCGTGCGCGTCCTCACCTGCGTGGTGGAGTCCATGTCGACCGCCTCCGCCGTGGCCGCGTCCCAGCTCAACGATGACAACCTCCAGCTGCTGGGAGGCTTCGCCTACTCCGGCGAGCAGTTCAAGGTCGTGGGCCTGGTGCCCACGCAGCTGCAGGACCTCACCGAAACCAGCGACCCGCAGCAGATCATCTACCGGGTCCTCCAGACCATCGACATATACGTTCAACAACTATAAATCCAAAGCACTATGCCTCACACTCACACTCCCATGCTGGGCAACGCCCGCAAGTTCTACGTCGGAACTTCCTCCGGCAACCCGGCCTCCATCTCCTACGCATGGCTGGCCGGTGAGCAGAACAACTCCGTCAACCTCAACGGCAACCCCATCGAGGTCAGCGACAAGAACAACGTCTGGCAGAAGTTCATCCAGGGCGTCCGCGGCGGCACCGCCGAGGTCGTCGTCATGGCTGACGACGAGGACGCGCAGCAGATGAAGGCCCTCGACTCCCTCGTCGCCGGCAGCACCGTCCTCTGCTTCGTCGGAACTCTCTCCAGCAGCACTCCCAGCGCTGGCATCGCCTTCGAGGCGATCATCAACAACATCAGCGACACCAACGACAACAACGCCGTGGCAACCCGCACGATGTCGCTGACGATCACCGGCGCGCCGACGCTCTACCCGACCACCCGCTCGTAGCAGATGGAAAGGACGCGCACAAGCATCGAATTGAGGGAAGGGGTGGCCGTTGACATACTGGTCACCCCGGCCCTTTATTCCGTCGCCAAGAAGCGGGGCATCGACCTCGTGGCCGACGCCAATGCCGGGGACATCTACACCTCCTACATCAAGATGCTCTACTGCGCCGCCATCCTCGCGTGGGAGGTGGCCGCCGTGGACGATCCGAAGCGGGGCGAGTTCCCTCACAAGTACGCCGACTTCCACGAGTGGGCCTACGCAGACGCGCAGCGCCTCAACAAGACCGTGGCCTTCCTCTACGAGGCCATCACCGGCAAGCGCTTCGAGGACATCGGCAAGGACGCCGGGAGCGTAAAAAAAAACGAAAGCCGGCGAAGATAAAGGCGCTGGACTACGACCCCATCGAGGACTTCCTCGTAGGTCGCTGCGGAATGACGCAGGCGCAGGCTGCCCGCACGTCGATGGGAGAATACCTGCAGCGCCGCAAAGGCGCGGAGGAGGAGCAGCACGAGCGCTGGGAGCTCGCCCGCTGGCTGGCGTGGCACTCCTACAACCTCTCACCCTTCCTGAAGGCGCACAACCGCCCGAAGACACCGAAGGACCTGACGACCTTCCCGTGGGAGGGTCCGACGAAGAAGCAGAAGCGGATCACCCGTAAGGACGCCAGGGTAACGGACGCGGAGCGCGCCGCCCTGGATGCAATAATGAAGGATTTTTATCAACGAAAATATAGCAGCTAAACGATATGGGCAAGATTGGAGATTTGTGGGTACGGCTCGGCCTCAAGAAGGACGAGTTCACCGCCGGGCTTGACAGCGCGGAGAAGGAGTCGCAGTCCTTCTCGCAGAGGGTCGGCAACGCTTTCAACGGGCTGGCCACGAAGGTGGCCGCCCTCACCGTCGCCTTCGCAGCCATCGGGCGCGGCATCGGAGAGGCCGTCCGAAACATCGCGCAGTTCGAGCGCGCAAACTCCGAGCTTGCCGCAGTGCTCGGCACGACCCTGAAGGGCGTGGAGGGCCTCTCCAAGTCCGCGAAGGATCTGGGACGGACGAGCGAGTTCACGGCCAGCGAGGTGACGCAGCTGCAGATCGCCCTCGCGCGCCTCGGATTCGACACCGGGCAGATCGAGTCGATGCAGTCCTCCGTGCTGAAGTTCGCCCTCGCTATGGGGACGGACCTGGGCAGCGCGGCGGAATTTACCGGCGCCGCGCTCCGCGCCTTCGGTCTGGAGGCGAACGACACACAGTACCTGCTGGACGTGATGAGCAAATCCACGACGCTCTCCGCCCTCAACTTCTCCAAGCTGCAGACCAGTATCTCCACCGTCGCGCCGATCGCCAAGTCCTTCGGGCTGAACATCCAGGAGACCTCCGCCTTCCTGGGCATCCTCGCCAACAATGGCTTCGACGCCAGCAGCGCGGCGACTGCCCTGCGAAACATCCTGCTCAACCTCGCCGACTCCAACGGCAAGCTCGCCCAGGGCATCGGCCATACCGCGCGCACCTTCCCGGAAATCATCGCGGCCTTCAAGGAGCTGCGGGACAAGGGCGTGGACGTGTCCGCAGTTCTGGACATGACCGACAAGCGCAGCGCGGCCGCAGCCATCGCCCTCATTGAATCAGCGGAGGCCGCCGACGAGCTGAAGCGCTCGCTGGACGGGGCGGACGGGTCGCTGAACACGATGTCCGACACGATGAGCGACAACGTCATCGGGTCGGTGAAGGCCCTGCAGTCCGCATGGGAGGGACTGACGCTCGCCTTCGAGGGCAGCAAGGGTCCCATCAAGTGGGTCGTCGACCGCCTGACCGACATCCTCAACCGCCTCACCGACATCATCACCAGGACGGAGAAGATCTCCGGCTGGGAGATGATCCTCGGCCCGGTGGTAGGCGGCGCCATCGCCGGCGGCAAGAAACGCAAGCAGGCGGAGCAGACCGAGGACTACACCGTCCCCGGAGGAAGCGGCGGAGGTGGCCGGCCGTCCCCCACTCCGAAGCCGACCTACAAGCCGACCGTCACGCCGGAGGAAATCGAGAAGCAGCGCAAGGCCCAGGAAAAGGCGGAACGGGAGCGGCTTGCGGCACTCCGCGAGGAGGCTGCCGCCATCGCGGAGGTCAGGGAGGCGGACGAGGCCTACGCCCAGGAAAGCATCGACTCGTACAACGCGCTGCGCGAGCGCAATGGCTGGACGGACCGCTCGCCATTCAGCAACGACGAGCTGATGATGTACGCCTCCGCGCTCAAGGACGTCATCGACTACGAGAACGAGCTGGCGGACATCACCAACATGCTCGCCAGCAACCAGGACAACCTCAACCAGAAGCTCTCCGAGTCCCTCGAGGGGACGGAGGCCTTCAGGCAGAAGGCCGAGGAGCTGGGCAAGGCCATCTCCGAGCAGCTGGTCTCCGCGCTGAAGGACGGCCTCGTCGGCGCCTTCAACGCCCTGGCGGACGTGCTCGCAGGCGTGACGGACGGCAGCTTCGAGAACGTCACGAAGGCGCTCATCGAGCCGCTCGCCGACATGGCCATCAAGGCCGGCACCCTGATCATGATGTCCGGCACGGCCATCGAGGCGCTGAAGGAGTCCCTCATCGGATTCTTCGGCGGGAACGCAGTGCTGGCCGGCGCAGCCCTGGTCGCTGTGGGCGTCGCCGCGAAGGCGGGTCTCGCCGCCATCGGCAACCGCGGAGCCAGCGGATCCACCGTCAGCAGCTACTCATCATCCGGGATCGGCTACGGCGCCGGAGGCGTCCAGAGCGCCGAGCTCGTGGTGCGCGTTGAGGGCACCGTCAAGGGCTCGGACATCATCCTCTCCGGGCAGAACACCCTCGACAGCTGGAATCGCTAAAACGTCAAGGATATGGCCTACGGACTGAAATATACGCAGTATCTGGAGAAGGGCGGTGCCCAGCTCCAGATTCGTGTCTATGCGAAGGACTGGACCGGCGCCTCCTACGGCATGGCGCATGTCACCGGCGCGTCCCTGCAGATCATCGGCGGGCAGAGCGACGTCCTCACCCCATACATCAAGACCGCCTTCAGCTGGTCGCTCGCGGACGCCTGGGATCAGGGCGCCACGAAGGCCGACGGCACCACCTGCGTCAACGCAGCCAACGAGAAGTGCGGCAAGTGGGAGGAGTTCTACACCCCGGACGCGACGAAGTTCCGCGTCGAGCTATGGACAAAGGCCACGCCCAGCGCGACCGCCGTCTGCATCTGGAAGGGCTACGTGACGCCGGACTCCTGGAGCGAGAACATGATCTACCGCGGGAGCGTTACCATCACCGCCCGCGACATGCTCGGCGCACTCCAGGAGAAGGAGTTCAACCTCACGGGGCGCGTCTCCGTGATCGACGTCATCCAGGGCGCGCTCGCCGCCTGCGAGTGCCCGATGGAGCTGGACTACACCGCCGCCCATTTTCTCGTCAACGAGAACGGCACGAGCATCCTGCAGCACACCTTCGCCGCCAGCACATTCTCCGGGGACAACTGGCAGACGGTGCTGCAGGAGACGCTCGAGTCCCTGGGCCTCGTGCTGCGCTACAACGGCGCCGGCAAGATCATCCTCACATCCCTGCGCTACCTCGCCGCGGACACGCTCTCCGGGAGCCACGGCATCGAGTTTATCAGCCGGTCCGGCCTCCGGGAGCTGGACCCCGCGCTCAAGCTCATCACCGAGACCTTCGACGTCAACTTCGTGGCGTACAACGCCCAGGATCCTGCGGCCTCGCAGTTCGCCAGGAACGGCGGCACCATCACCTGCTCGCTGGGTCAGCGCAGCGGCAAGCTCTACGCCTACACGCTCACCAGGCAGGACGGCGAGGGCTGGGCCGGCGGCCTCGCCATCCCGCTCTACGGCACCATCGGCCCGGGCGTCCAGTCGCGGGGCATGTTCTTCCCGACCAACGCCGTCACCACCGGCACCACCGACATGCCGGAGGCGGACTACATCAACCCCCGCCTGCAACGCAGCTTCCGCTTCGCCATCAAGCAAGACGGCCCGCTCGTCCTCGCGTCCGGCAGCAATGTCTGCGACACCTTCAGCGCATACAACGGCGCGGGCTACGGCATAGACCAGATCGGCCTCCGCATCGAGGCTGTATCCTCCGGCGGCTCGACCAAGTACCTCAACGAGAACGGCGTCTGGGCGGACGAGATCTCCTACCGCTACGTCTCGCTGGATGAGGAGGTGGAGGTGCCGGACTTCGGCGTCGCGCAGGGCGAGACGTTCTACTACCGCATCGTGCTGAAGGACGTGAGCACGGCCGCCGCGACGGACAACATGCGCGGACTCGCTCCGCTGCTCGCCGCCCTGCTGCTGGAGGTCTCCCCGAACACGAACTCCACCGTCGCCACGGAATACAAGACCACGACGGTCTACAACGAGGACAACAATGTCACCATCACGCGCCGCCCGAAGATCGGCTGCGCGGCCGGCGCCGTGGACGGCTGCATCGACTTCTACGAGAACGTCCTCGCACTCGGCCAGGCCATCGTCGCGGACCACTGGAACTGGCCGGGCGAGTCTTCCTACTACCCGCTGGCCGTCATGATCCAGGCGCAGGCGCTCTGCTTCCACGCGGCTGCAGCATCGGTTTTCACCGGCACGCTGCACGATAAGGCCACCCCGGAGGCGCTCGCCTTCCCGGGCTGCGCCTACACATACTACGAGCGCAGCTGCGTCCCCATCTCCGGGACCTTCGACTTCACCAGCGGCTTCGTCGCGCAGACCTTCATCCGGGAGGTCTACTCCTGGGAGGAGGTCTGGGGCACCTTCGCGCCCGACTACACGCAGATCTCCGGCTCCGGCAAGGGCAGCACCAGCGCCACGGGCTCTGGCGGCTCGTCCGTCAGCCCCGGCGGCGGTGGAGGTGGCGGAGGCGGCATCACCGCCCGCAGCTACTTCGAGGAAGACCTCGAGGATCCGGGCCGCATCAACCTCAAGGAGCAGTACGACGCAGTCTGGGCCCCCGACTTCCTGATCGGCAACAGCGCGGCGAGCCTCTACGTGGCCGTCGGCACCTTCGCAGAAGGCATCGCGGAGAACGCGGCGCGGATCGCAGGTCTCGAGGACCGGCTGAACAACCCCTCATTTGCGGAGCTGTACGTCGGCATGATGAACACCGAGGAGGCCAACATCGGCGGCGTCCGCCTCTACTGGGACGCCGAAAGGGGTGCGCTCCGCATCGAGGGTGACATCATCACCAACGGAGACCAGATAGTGATAGACGGCACGCCTGGAGGCGGAAGCGGCATCGGCTACCTCTACGAGGCATACGACGTCTCGCAGAGCATCAGCGGAAAGCCGTCAGCGCGCAAGATGCTCGTCTTCGACCCGTCCGGCACCGACAAGAACGGCGACCCCGGCGCATGGGTCTACGAGGACATCCCGACGGAGTCCATCAGCTCCGTCTCGCTCGCCCAGGGCGCCAGCGGGAAGCTGCACCTCGTCGTGAACGGCACCGCGCAGAGCGACGTGGCCGTCCCGGGGCTCGGGACCGCGGCCTTCGCAAACGCGGACACCTTCGCGGCAGCTGTCCACTCGCACACCGTCTCGCAGATCACCGACTTCCCCAGCACCTGGGCGTGGTCGGCCATCTCCGGCAAGCCAAGCAACCTCTCTGGCTACGGCATCACGGACGGCGTGAACGACGTCGAGGTAACGGGCACCGGGAACGCGGTCACGGCTGCGTCCATCTCCGGCCACAAGCTGACGCTTACGAAGGGCACCACCTTCCTCACCGGCAACCAGACGATCACGCTCTCCGGCGACGTCTCCGGCTCCGGCACGACCTCCATCGCGGTCAGCATCGGAGCGGGCAAGGTCACCAACACCATGCTCGCAGGGTCCATCGCCTGGAGCAAGCTCTCCGTCGGCGCCAGCGACATCGTCACCACCCTCGGCAGCACGCCCGTGAATCGCGCAACGGCCGACGCCTCCGGCAACAACATCGCATCCACCTACCAGACCATCTCGGACACGCAGGCGATGGAGCTGTCCCTCTCCGAGGGAATCTCCAGCAACGATGCCCGCATCACCTCGCTGGAAGACTGGCTCAACAACCCGTCGTTTGCAGAGTTCTACTGCGCGCTGGCGAACGTCGACGTGATGAACGTCGGCGGGATCCTCATATATTGGGACGGCGAGGTCGGAGCGCTGCGCATCGACGGCGACATCGTGACGAATGGAGACCAGATCGTCCTCGACGGGACCCCTGGCGGTGGCGGAGGAGGTGGTGCCGGGTACCTCTACGAGCTGGGCGACGTCTACTCCAACGACGACAAGGTGCTCCGCGCAAACGGCTCCGAACGCGTCGCAGGAGACCTGCTCGCCTTCGACTCCACGCACGGCTGGGTGGCGTTCGCGCAGTCCTCGCTGGGCATCGCTATCTCCCAGGTCGCCGGCCTCCAGACCGCGCTCGACAACAAGGTGAACAACTCCGCCATCAGCGATATGGCCACGAAGACCTGGGTCAACCAGCAGGGCTTCGTCACCTCCAGCGGCGTTACGAATATCTCCACTGGGACCGGCCTCTCCGGCGGCCCGATCACGAGCACGGGCACCATCTCCATCAGCTCGACCTACCAGACCTACATCTCCCACGGAGAGACGGCCTACGGTTGGGGCAACCACGCCAGCGCGGGCTATGCCAGCGCCGCGGACGTCCTCGCCGTCGAGCTTGCATTGAGCGAGGGCGTCGCGGACAACGCCGCCAGGATCACGAGTCTGGAAGACTGGCTTGCGAATCCGTCCTTCGCGGAACTCTACGCGGGCCTGCTGAACGCTGACGAAATCAACATCGGCGGCAGCATCTTCGCAGGAATCGAAGGCGTGGCGCAGTGGGACGGCTCGGCCTTCTTCTCGTCGCTCTCGAGCAACGGCGCAACCATCACGGCGGTGGTCGGCGGGCAGAGCCGCTCGCAGACGCTGACCAGCATCCCGAACTCCTCGCTGACAAACTCGGCCATCACCATCAACGGCACGGCGACGTCCCTGGGTAGCAGCTTCAGCACGGGCAACATCACGGCGGGCACGGCCGGCCAGTCCGGCGCGTCTTCCGGCACCTCCTTCTCGATTCCCTACGTCACGATGAACAAGTACGGAATCGTGACCGGCTACGGCACGCACACGCACACCATCAGCGCGGCGGAGCTCGTCTCCACGCTCGGCGCGACCCCGGTCAACCGCGCGACGGCGGATGCGAGCGGGAACACCATCACGAGCACCTACCAGACGAAGACCGACACGGCCGCCATCGAGCTCACGCTTGCGGAGGGCATCGCCGAGAACGCCGCACGGCTGGCGGCGCTGGAGGCGTGGCTCAACGCGCCGGCACTGGCGGAGATGAGCGTCACGCTGCTCAACGTCGAGTACATCAACCTGGGCGGCATCATTGTAAGATATGACCCGTCGACGGGCGCCCTCTACGCGGAGAGCGACCTCATAACCACGGGCGACCAAATAATCATCTAATATGGCAGGATTTGATCCAACGACGGGCAGACTGACCAGGCCCTTCACGAAGATTGCGAAGAACGGCCAGGGAGACTTCCAGCGCGCGCTCGGCTCTACAAAAAAAAGGCAGAGCGAGCTTTTCGCGCTGGACTACAACCTCTGGGCGAAGTTCAAGGCGTTCCGCAACTCCGCGCCCTACACCAGGGGCGTCTACTACGACAGCCCGAACTCCGCGCGCCTCGCCGGACTCAAGGCGGCCAACTACGGCCTGAATATCGTCAGCTGCGGCCGTGTGGACTTCGCGTCCAAATACACCAACCTCTGGACGCTGAACAAGCCGACCATCCACAACTGGCCGCTCCGCCCGGAGGACTTCGACGGCTACCAGAAGAACTGCTGGTGGCAGCTCGGCGGCGGGTCCAACTACATCTACACGATCTTCAACGGCTACATGGAAATCGCCGGCACACTCATCTCGGACAACGACCGCATCTACTTCAACATGCAGTGCCGGGAGAACGACGACATGGACGCCTACGAGGGCCTGCTCTACCCTTACGACTTCCAGGGATGCACGAAGGACTTCTCCGCGTACTACGTCGGCATCGCGGTCCTCGACCACCTCGGCGGCGTCTGGATCATCACCGGCCCCAGGGTCAGCAACTTCTACTCCGGCACGATGCTCTACACGGGCATCACGTGTGCAATGTCGAGCTCCATCCCCAACGGGGAGGTCAAGATTGCGCCCATCCTGACGCAGAACGAGGCGACCTCCTGGACTAACGGATACAACGGCGACATCATCATCCTGCACGGGGCCTACCTGACCGCCAACAAGGTCGCGCAGACGGCCAACCTCCAGACGAAAGTCACCTTCACCAGGAACGCCTCCAGCATCACGCTCAACTTCGAGGTCAAGAATCAAACCGGGAACAGCATCACGATTAACGACATGTGGTGCTACCTCCTCTCGGACGGCGCGTACATGAACGAGCACGACTCCGGCTACTCCGGCCCGGACTACATGGGAGAGGGCGCCGCGCCGTACATCACGCGGACATGGCTCGGCCTGACTACCCGCCCGGACGTATACTCGCACATGTGGGACGGCGGATCCACCAACCCGGACCAGCTCGCGGCCCGCTCCTACAACGCCTACGCTGACTTTTACGCAGCCAACGGCAACTCCAACGTCATCGGCAACAACACCACCCGGACGTGGAGCAAGACTTTCAACTATACCGGGGACGACTTCGGCGCCTACGCCAACGGCGCCTGGGCTCTCCTCTGCATGGCACCGACGGGCAACGTGTTTGTCCGCGAATATCAATATTCCGTTTAACTAATTCTAAAACATCATGAAAGCAACTGCTGATTTTTCCCGGGCCAAGCTCCTCTGCTTCTACGGAGCCGGCTTCCTTGCGCTGCTCGCCTTTGCAATCCTTGCGGCTGGCATCCTGCTCATCACCAAAGGCGTCGTGTTCAACGGCATCGCCGCCATCCTCGGCGCCGTCGCCACCTTCGCGTGGGCGGTGTATCTCTACAAATACTACCAGAAGCTCGACGCGGCCGGCAAGCCGGGCGTGAAGATCGAGGACCTGAAGAAGGAGGGCAAGGCATGAAGATGAAGAACTCCGACATCCTCGCGCTGGTGCGCGCAGGACTGCTGAACACCACC
>Ga0310786_10004985_pt1 | contig 18207 bp, 11 predicted proteins | sample AusTroGonzalo_MG_FD_203881 | JGI IMG/M metagenome (GOLD analysis project Ga0310786, IMG submission 203881) | Bovine rumen microbial communities from tropical cattle in Woodstock, Queensland, Australia - Gonzalo_03 (v2) (version 2) | ecosystem: Host-associated > Mammals > Digestive system >... | reverse complement strand
AATATAATCATTCATGCACTTGCGAATGGCATGCATTCGCGGCCGTGGCGGAACTGGCAGACGCGCACGTTTGAGGGGCGTGTGGTTAACCCCATACGAGTTCAAGTCTCGTCGGCCGCACCATTTACAACCCGGATCTTTATGATCCGGGTTATTTTTGTCTAATTTTTCATACATTTTCCTATCTGTTTGATGTTAATATATGCGTATGCATAAGATAATTAAGAAAATAGCAGCTGCTTTGGCAGCTCTTATAATACTTTTTGAGGTTCCGTTCATGGCGGCCAGAGTAAATGCCGATCCGAACCCCGGTGTCGGTGAATTCGTTAACCGCCTTTATGGATATGCTCTCGGAAGATCGCCGGATCCCGAAGGTTTTGCTGACTGGTGTCATAAGCTTCAGAGCGGTGAGACGAATGCTGCTGAGGTAGCCCGGGGCATCATCTTCAGTGAGGAAGCGGCTAACCTTAATCTTGATGATTCCAGCTTCGTTAATATGCTCTATAACGTATTCTTCAACCGTGCACCGGATGACACGGGTATGCAGGTTTGGGTTAATGCACTTGCTGAAGGCACTGACCGAGGCGATGTCATGATGGGATTTATCAATTCCGGCGAGTGGGCTGATGTATGTGCCGTTTCCGGTATGTATTCGGGAAGTGCAGTAGCTCCTACAGTGGAATTGACCGTTACTGATGAGTGTAATAGCTTCATCAATAATCTGAACGAATACTTCATGAATACTTCAATGACTGATGAAGAGAGAAATGCGATGGCTATGGATCTTATGTATTTGAGAACCACTTGTCGTCAGGTTGCATACGATATCATCTTCAACGATAACTACATCGCGGCAGCTAAGACATCTTCTCCCGGTAAGGTAGTCGAGACTTTCTACAGAGCATTCGAGGGAAGAAGCCCCACCACGGCTGAGACATATGCTCTCGTATCTTCCATGAACGGCAATATCAATCTTGATTATCTGTATAACTACTTCGTTAACAAGTCTTCGTTTACGGATGCGTGCATCAACAGAGGACTTATGCCGGGAACTTCCGTTGTTCTTAACACTGCCGGAATCTCCGATACGGCTGTAGCTGATTATTTTGCAGATGCCGCATTCGTAGGTAATTCCGTAACAGCAGGCTTCCCGATGTATTTCAGTGCGAACGGCAGAGGCCTTCTCGGTGATGTTCAGATCTACGCACGTGTCAGCTATTCATTCCTGTCTGACATGAACAGTATGTCCGGCTATATGCTCCAGTACAACGATATCGAGATGCAGGCGGCCCAGCTGCTTAGCATGGCGGGTGTGCGTAAGGTGTTTATCAGCATGGGTACTAACGACCTCGTAAGTGCCGAGGCATCCGTAGTAGCTGACAGATATGCTTCGTATATCGACGGTATTGTTGAAGCTAACCCCGGTATCCGTGTATTCGTCGTTTCTACAACTCCGAGATGTGATTCGGCTCAGACTCCAGGTCTTACTAACGATAAGATCGATGAGCTTAACGAGCTCATGAGAACATACTGCGAGACTCACAGACTCGACTTTATTGATATCAATACCGCTCTGAAGAACGGCACGGATGCTCTGTACTCCGGTTATTCCTCCGACGGATATGTTCATATGAATAATACGGGTTACGGTGTATGGGCCGGCCAGATCGCTTCTTATGTAAGATCCATGCTCGCATCCGAGCGTCATATCTACAGGTACAGAGGCGCATAAGATGGGAGAGTGCAGACGCGCCCTCGAGAAAGATATTCCTCGTATAGCCGATCTTCTTGATGATGTTCTGATGATCCATCACGACATCCGTCCTGACCTGTTCAAGGCTAACTGTCGTAAATATAACGACAGGGAGATCCTCGCGCTTATCGAGAACGGATTAAGACCGGTATTCGTTTATGAAGATGATAACGGAGTGGTGCAGGGGTATGCCTTCTGCGTGCTAGAGCAGCACCCCGGCAACAATATTCTGACAGACATCAAGACGCTCTATATCGATGACCTGTGTGTCGATAAGAACTTAAGAGGCTGCGGAATCGGACGTAAGCTCTACGAATTCGTTAAGGATTATGCCGTGGAACAGGGCTGCCACAACATCACTTTGAACGTTTGGGAAGGCAACGACAGCGCCATAGAGTTCTACAAGAATCTGGGCATGGTTCCTTATAAGTACGGAATGGAGACTATCCTCTGAATGTGGTACAATTTAGCTTTGTAATAAAGCTTGTAGGAGAGTCCACATGAAGAAGATCATGCTTGGCAACGAAGCTGTTGCCAGAGGAGCTTACGAGGCAGGCGTAAAGTTTGTCTCATCATATCCCGGAACCCCGAGTACCGAGATTACTGAAGAAATTGCAAAGTATCCCGAAGTAGCCTGTGAATGGGCACCGAACGAGAAGTGCGGAGCCGAGGCTGCTATCGGTTGTTCAGTAAGAGGCGGCAGAGCCATGACATGCATGAAGCACGTTGGTATGAACGTGTGTGCCGATCCTCTCTTTACTGTCTCATATACAGGAGTTAACGGCGGTCTTGTTTTCTGCGTTGCAGACGACCCCGGAATGCATTCCTCCCAGAACGAGCAGGACTCCAGAAACTACGCACGCGCTTCCAAGGTTCCCATGTTCGAGCCTTCCGATTCCGAAGAGTGCAGAAAGTTCGCGAAGTTTGCTTTCGAGTTCTCGGAGAAGTACGACACTCCCGTTATCTTAAGACTTCACACGAGAGTATCCCATTCGAGATCAGTGGTTGATACTGAAGAGCCGCAGCCTATCGTTATCAAGGATTACGAGAAGAATCCTCCCAAGTACGTCATGATGCCGGCTAATGCCATCGGCAAGCACGTTGTTGTAGAGGACAGAAACGCCAAGATTATTAGCGATGTCGCAGCCGATCCCGAGGGCGTAGGTCTTCACAAGATCGAGATGCGCGACACTAAGCTCGGTATCATCACAGACGGCGCTGCTTACCAGTATGTAAGAGATGCGCTTCCTAATGCGAGCGTGCTCAAGCTCGGCCTCGTATGGCCTCTTTCCGAGAAGGTTATCAAGGACTTCGCTTCCAAGGTTGACAGACTCGTTATCGTAGAGGAGCTCGATCCTTTCCTCGAGACTGAGATCAAGGCCATGGGCGTTAAGTGCGAGGGTAAGGAGCTTTTCACACTGCAGGGAGAGTACTCCGCGAGACTTCTCACGGATAAGCTCACAGACAACGAGCTTCCTGTTCCTGCTCTCGATGCTTCCAAGCTTCCTCAGATCCCGGGACGTCCTCCTGTATTGTGCGCTGGCTGCCCTCACAAGGGACTCTTCCTCGCACTCAAGAGACTTAAGGTTAACGTTACGGGCGATATCGGCTGCTACACACTCGGAGCTCTGCCTCCTATGCAGGCCGTAGACACTGTTGTCTGCATGGGCGCATCCGTAGGTATGGCACACGGCTTCGACAAGGCAACTGACCACGAGGATTCCAAGAATACAGTAGGTGTTATCGGAGACTCCACATTCCTGCACTCTGGTATCACGAACCTTATGAATGCAGTTTATAACGGCAGTGCCATTACGCTCATCATCCTCGACAACTCCATCACGGGTATGACGGGTCACCAGCAGAATCCCTGCACGGGTATGAACATCAGACTCGAGGCGGCTCCCGCTGTATCTCTCGAAAAGCTCTGCGAGAGCGTCGGCGTTGTACCTGAAGCCATCCGTGTAGTTGATCCTGTAGACACGTTCGGATGCGAGCAGGTCATCAAGGAAGAACTTGCAAGAGACGTTGTCTCTGTAGTAATCGCAAGACGCCCCTGCGCACTCATTCCTACAGGAAGAGCGAAGAAGGGTGTAGAGGCTTCCGTTGATTATGAGAAGTGTAAGAAGTGCGGTGCCTGTGCAAGGATCATGTGTCCTGCACTCACGATCGACGCGGAAGGGTTCCCGTCAATCGATGCAGAGTCCTGCAATAACTGCGGACTGTGCGTGAATATGTGCCGTTTCGGTGCGCTTGAGAAGGCGGAGGAATAATTATGAGTAATGAGATTAATGCTTCTATAGTACTTGCCGGTGTCGGCGGACAGGGAACGCTTATCGCAGGTAAGCTTCTTGGTATTCTTGCCATGAACTTAGGCCTCGATGTTAAGGTATCTGAGGTGCACGGAATGAGCCAGAGAGGCGGTTCCGTAGTAACTTACGTAAAGATCGCTCCTGAAGTCCATTCGCCCATCATCGAAGAGGGTATGGCCGACTTCGTTCTCTCATTCGAGGAGGTAGAGTCCGTAAGATGGGGCAAGCTTCTTAAGAAGGGCGGCACCATGATCGTTAACACACAGCAGATCAAGTCTCTGCCTGTTCTCATGGGACAGATGAAGTATCCCGAGGGTGTTATCGACAGTCTCAAGGAGGCTGCAGGCGATAATGCCAAGATCGTACCTATCGATGCTACCGGTCTCTCACTCGAGACAGGTACAACGAAGGCTACTAACATCGTAATGCTCGGTGCGCTTTCCAACTACTTCGGTGCCGATGAGGCAGAGTGGAAGAAGGCTATCGAGGAAGCATTCGAGTCCAAGCCAAAGACTATCCCGGGCAACCTCTCCGCATTCGAGAAGGGCAGAACGGCAGGTCAGGCATGAACTTAGGCAAGTTTAGTACTACAGAACTCGGAAGCACATATAACTTTACGGTCCTCGTAGTTGAGATGACCGAGAAGGTGTCTAAGACTGATAAGCCTTTCGTGACTTTCACGTTCTCTGACGGCGTGGATAAGATCAGCGCCAACTATTTCGATAAGACAGAGGCTTCCATGAAGGCTATCGGCGTTGAAGTGGGTAAGGTGGTAGATCTTACATTCAACGTTAAGCTTTATAACGATAAGAAGAACTTCACAGTCAATAACGTGATCGTATGTCCTGATCCCGAAGCGAAGGTAGAGAAGTTCGTTCCTTCTCCTCCGTACGATATCGATGATATGTATAAGAAGATCATCGACAGTATCAAGAAGGCAACAGGACGCGAATACGACTGCAATACGCTCGATGTGCCTTCCGGTGACTACAGTGCTGCTGCACTTGCCATCAGAATACTTAATAAGAATCACGATGCATTCTGTAAGTCGTCTGCTGCTCACAGCATTCACCACGACATCAGAGGCGGTTTGATCTACCACACATTTAGAATGGTCTACACGGCATTCTATCTTGCCAAGGTATATAAGAATATCAATCTTGAGATACTCATGTGCGGAACAGCTCTGCACGATATCGGTAAGCTTTATGAGCTTGATACTGATGATCTGGGTTCTGCTGATTATTCTGTTGACGGAAGACTATTCGGTCATGCGGTTATCGGTATGGAGATGGTAGCTGAAGAGGCGAAGAACGGCCCTTATAACGCAGAGGAAGTTCGCCAGATCCGTCACATGATCGCATCTCATCACGGATGCCTCGAGTATGGAGCGATAACTACTCCTGCTACACCCGAAGCATTCCTTCTGCACGAGATAGACATGATCGATTCACGTATGTATATCTTCGAGAAGGAGATCGGTAAGATCGAACCAGGTCAGATGACTGACCGTATCTTCGCTCTGGAGAATTCATCGCTCTATAAGCCTAACTGATTTTCATTTGAAAGTCTTGGTCTGAAAAGGATAATTATTCCACTCCTTTTTGCCACGCAGTGCCTTACATATCTAACTTTCTTGAGTTTTGGCAGATTTTTGTTTCCTATAATGGTGATGTTCAAATAAAAATCATAGGGGGAACAAAACATGTTTGATTATTCAGGAAAAGTTGTAGCTATCACAGGTGCATCATCCGGTCTCGGAAAGCAGATGGCTGAGGGCTTTGCTCAGCAGAAAGCTAACCTCGTTCTTCTTGCAAGAAGAATCGAGAGACTCGAGGCAAGCGCTAAGGAGTGGTCCGAGAAGTATGGTGTAGATGTACTGCCTGTTGCTTGCGATGTAACTGATGCAGACTCCATCGCTAACGCTGTAAAGGCTGTTAAGGAGCATTTCGGTCACTGCGAAGTTATCATCAACGATGCGGGCGGAGAGAAGGGTACAGGTACTCCTTTCGTTGACTACAAGAGAGAGGATTGGGACTTCACACTTAACCTCGATCTTACTTCCGTATTCTCAGTTTCCCAGGCTTTCGTTAACCTCATGAAGGAAGCTATGGCTGAGGGCAAGCAGACATACGGCCGAGTAATCAACATCGCTTCTATCTACGGTCTCGTAGGTAACACAGCTATCCCCACAATCGCATATCACACAACAAAGGGCGCCGTTGTTAACTTCTCCAGAGGTGCAGCAGCTGAGCTTGCTACATCCAACATCACAGTTAACACGATCTGCCCCGGATACTTCTACACAGAGCTCACAACAGATACATTGAACTCTGATTATTTCCAGGCATTCGCTAATCAGTCCGTTCCTATGAAGAGATACGGTAATGAGGGCGAGCTCAACTCCGTTGCAGTATTCCTCGGAGCTGAAGAGTCAAGCTATATCACAGGTCAGGCCATCGCAGTAGACGGCGGTTATACCTGCGTATAATAATCATTTTCCTGTTAGCAAAAACACAGCCGTGGATCTCACGGCTGTGTTTTGTTTTGCAGATAAATAAGAAGTGTCAGATGATGTTTCTGATACCTTCGCAGATTCTCTTAACTGCTGAGGGACGGTTCATCGTGTAAAGGTGAATTCCGTCGCATCCTGTCGTGAGCAGGTCGATGATCTGGCTTATGGCGTAAGCGAGACCTGCGTCGAGGAATGCATCCGGGTTATCTCCGTAACGGTCTACGATGCGCTGGAAGTTAGCGGGCAGCGTGGCACCGCATGTGGACACCATTCTCTTGATGGAAGCTACAGTAAGGCAGGGCATGATACCGGGTGTGATCGGCACATCGATACCTGCGATCCTCGCACTCTCCACCATGTCGAAAAAGTACTTGTTGTCGAAGAACAACTGCGACAGAAGAACTTCAGCTCCTGCGTCTACTTTCTTCTTGAGGTTACGGATCTCTGTTACTTTATCGGGAGATTCCGTGTGGCACTCAGGGTAGCATGCACCCGCGATACAGAAGTCTGTCTTAGGCTTTACATATTCGATAAGCTCGCTCGCATGTGCGAAAACGCCCTTGGCAGGAGCATTCGGGTTAACGTCTCCTCTTAAAGCGAGGATGTTCTCTATACCTGCGTCAGCGAGTTCCTTACAGAACTCATCGATCTCGTTCTTATCGTAGGAAAGGCATGTGAGGTGAGCTACAGGTTCTGTATGATACTGCTCCTTGATCTTCTTGCAGATGGCGATGGTCTTGTTGTTATTGGAAGAACCGCCGGCACCGAAGGTAACCGAGATATAGTCGGGATGAAGATCGCACAGCATCTCGAGTGTTTCGTCGATGTTGGCAAGCTCCGACTCCGCCTTCGGAGGGAAGATCTCGAATGAAAGAATTGTTTTGTCCTGGTTGTAAATATCAGTAAGTTTCATGCTTGCTATAATAATATAAGCAGAGGAGTAAAACAATGTTTACAACGCATATTGACTTTTTTGATCCTATTAAGATCGCTGACAGCGGGCAGGCTTTCCGCATTCATACGATAGACGATACGCATACTGAGTTAGTAGCGTTCGGCAGATATCTTCAGATTGCAGATCTCGGTGATAACGAATTTGCATTCTCATGTTCAGAAGAAGAATTCAATGATATCTGGTACGACTACTTCGACCTCGATACAGACTATGATGCAGTAGTGAAGAAGATCCATAGAGACGATAAGTTTCTTATGGATTCTGCGAAGTTCGGACACGGCATAAGAATACTTAAGCAGGATGTGTTTGAGACAGTCATCTCATACATAATCTCGCAGAGAAGATCTATTCCGTCTATCACTACATGCGTGGACAGATTATCCGAATTGGCAGGAACGAAGATCAAGATTCCGAAGCTGGAAGAACCCTTCGTTAAGCCGATGAAGAAAGCATACTATGCATTCCCGACAGTAGACCAGGCAGCGAAGATTAAAGCGCATGAATTAGAAGGAATTGGAGCAGGGTACAGGACTGCTTATATACTCTCTGCGATCGATGATTTTGAGTCCGGAAAACTGATCGATTCAGAACTTAAAAAACTTAACGATGATGAGTTATATGAAGTGCTTATCAATATGTTCGGTGTAGGTGTGAAAGTTGCTAACTGCGTAATGCTATTTGCATTCCACAGAGTAGGAAGATTTCCTGTCGATGTATGGATAAAACGCATCGAAGATACATACTACAACGGACATTTTGAAACCTCGGAATACCCTGGAATTTCAGGCATCTTGCAGCAATTCATGTTCTACTTCATCAGAAAAAATCAAAAAGGTGCTTGACAAAGAATTTCAGTAGAAGTACTATCATGTCGTCAAGGCAATGGCGTCTTGGAGTTAATGCTCCGAGGCGCCTTTTTTCTTTGCAAAAATGCTCGATATAAATTTAGGAGGAGACGATTATGGAAAAGCAGAATGTACCCGAGTTGTTCGGATCCATGGTATTCGATGACAGAGTCATGAGAGCCAGACTTTCCGCTGACGTTTACGATTCTCTCAAGAAGACTATCGATGAGAACGAGCGCTTGGATGAGAAGGTAGCTGAAGCAGTTGCCAAGGAGATGCGCGACTGGGCAGTAGAGAAGGGTGCTACACACTTCACACATTGGTTCCAGCCCCTTACCGGTGTAACAGCTGAGAAGCACGACAGCTTCATCGCACCTTCACCCGACGGCGGAGTTATCATGGAGTTCTCAGGAAAGGAATTGATCAAGGGTGAGCCCGATGCATCTTCTTTCCCTTCCGGCGGACTTAGAGCAACATTCGAGGCAAGAGGATATACAGCATGGGATCCTACATCATATGCATTTATTAAGGATCACACACTCTGCATTCCTACAGCATTCTGTTCTTACTCAGGCGATGCACTCGATAAGAAGACACCTTTGCTCCGTTCAATGCAGGCGTTGGACAAGCAGGCTAAGAGAATCCTCAAGCTGTTCGGCCAGGACGTTAAGTATGTAAGAACAAGCGTTGGACCTGAGCAGGAGTACTTCCTCGTAGATAAGGAAATGTTCGAGCAGAGACCTGACCTCGTATACACAGGAAGAACACTGTTCGGAGCTATGCCTCCTAAGGGCCAGGAACTTGATGATCACTACTTCGGTGTTATCAAGCCTCGCGTAACAGCATTCATGGAAGACCTTAACAATGAGTTGTGGAAGCTCGGTATTCTTGCTAAGACAGAGCACAACGAAGTTGCTCCCGCACAGCACGAGCTCGCACCTATCTTCTCCACAACAAACGTTGCTACAGATAACAACCAGCTCACAATGGAGATCATGCAGAAGGTAGCAAGAAAGCACGGCATGGTTTGCCTGCTCCATGAGAAGCCTTTCGCAGGAGTTAACGGTTCCGGTAAGCACAACAACTGGTCCATGGCTACAAACACAGGAGCTAACCTCCTTTCTCCCGGTGACACACCTGATGAGAATGCACAGTTCCTGTTGTTCTTGAGCGCAGTTATCCAGGCTGTTGATGATTATCAGGATCTGCTCCGTCTCTCTGTTGCTACAGCAGGTAATGACCACAGATTGGGCGCTAACGAAGCGCCTCCGGCTATCATCTCAGTATTCCTCGGTGATGAGTTGTCCGCTATTCTCGATTCCATCAAGAATGACACACCTTACGAGGGTTCTGAGAAGGTAATCATGAAGCTCGGTGTAGATACACTCCCGAGATTCTCTCGTGATACTACAGACCGTAACAGAACTTCACCGTTCGCGTTTACAGGTAACAAGTTCGAGTTCAGATCTTTGGGATCTTCCAACAGCATCGCTTGCTGCAACATCATGTTGAACTCAGCAGTAGCAGAGAGCTTGAAGCAGTATGCTGACATTCTCGAGAATGCTTCTGACTTCGAGACAGAGCTTCATAACCTCATTAAGGATGTTATTACAAAGCACCAGAGAATCCTGTTCAACGGTAACGGTTACGGCGATGAGTGGGTAAAGGAAGCTGTAGAGGTAAGAGGACTTTCCAACCTCAAGACAACTCCGGATGCTATGCCTCATCTGCTTGATAAGAAGAACATGGATATGCTCATGTCTCATGAGGTATTCACAGAGTCCGAGCTCACATCCAGATGCGAGATCATGCTCGAGAACTACAACAAGACAGTTAACATCGAGGCTCATACAATGGTCGACATGGTAAGAAAGAATTACCTCCCGGCTATCGAGCAGTATCTGTTCAGTCTTGCTCAGACAACATCACTTATGAAGTCCGTAAGTTCTAACGTTAAGTGCAACTACGAGATCTCCACAATGGAGCGTCTGTCAGAGCTTACAGATTACATCCTCGAGAGAGTAACAGATCTTGAGAAGGCTCTGGAAGACCTGAAGAATTACGACGATGTAATCAAGGCTTCCGAGTTCATCAGAGACGATGTAATCCCGAAGATGGAGCACTTGAGAAAGCATGTTGATGAGGCAGAGATGCTCACATCAGAAGAGAGCTGGCCTTTCCCGAGCTACGGCAAGATCTTGTTCTCAGTATATTGATAAGTTCTACTTATTCAGTAACGAATTAAACCTAATAAACTATCAACAATTTCATAACTATTGACTTAAACGGTCATTCCACAATGGCGTGGGTTCCCCCTAACAGATTCACCCGGTGGAATGACCGTTTTATGTAAGAACAAAAAAGGAGGAGTTATAACAATGGCTGAAGAATTGTTAAACGCATTACACGGTGAGATATTCTCAGTCTGGTTCCTGATCGGTGCCGCTCTCGTTTTCTGGATGCAGGCAGGATTCGCGATGTGCGAAGCAGGATTTACCAGAGCTAAGAACGCCGGAAACATCATCATGAAGAACCTGATGGACTTCTGTATCGGTACGGTTATGTGGTTCATCTGCGGTGCATCTCTCATGCTTGGTGAGAACATCTTGAACGGATTTGCGGGTGGTTTCTCGTTTGATGTATTTACAAACTATGGAAACTTCGATTATTCCGCTTTCGTATTCAACCTCGTATTCTGTGCTACGACAGCAACTATCGTATCCGGATCGATGGCTGAGAGAACTAAGTTCAGCAGCTACTGCATCTATTCCGCAGTAATTTCCGCTATCATCTATCCTATCGAAGCACACTGGACATGGGGCGGCGGATTCCTTGCACAGTGGGGATTCCACGATTATGCAGGTTCCACATGTATCCATATGGTAGGCGGTATCTGCGCATTTATCGGTGCTTGGATGCTCGGACCCCGTATCGGTAAGTTCGAGAAAGACAAGAGCGGAAAAGTTACAAAGGTTAACGCTTTCCCCGGTCACAACCTCGTTATCGCAGCCCTTGGTGTATTCATCCTCTGGCTCGGCTGGTACGGATTCAACGGTGCGGCTGCAACAGACGTTCCTACAATGGGTTCCGTATTCCTTACAACAACAGTAGCTCCTGCCGTAGCAACTGTAGTCTGCATGATCTTTACTTGGGTCAAGTACGGCAAGCCTGATGTCTCCATGTGTCTCAACGCATCTCTCGCAGGTCTCGTTGCCATCACAGCTCCCTGTGACGTAACAGACTGTGCAGGTGCAGCTATCATCGGTGCAGTTTCAGGTATCCTCGTAGTATTCGGTGTTTGGTTCAACGATTATGTAACTCATGTCGACGACCCTGTAGGTGCTGTAGCAGTTCATATGTTCAACGGTATCTGGGGTACGATCGCAGTAGGTCTCTTCGCTACGGAGACAGCTCCCGGATTTGCAGTTGCAGGTATCGGCGAAGGTCTGTTCTACGGCGGCGGTACAGCTCAGCTCGTTAAGCAGCTCGGCGGTATTGGCGCAACAGCCGGTTGGACTATCGTAACTATTCTTATCGCTTTCTTCGTAATCAAGAAGACAATCGGTCTCCGTGTTTCAGAAGAGGAAGAGATCTCCGGTCTCGATGCTACAGAGCATGGTCTTCCTTCCGCATATGCAGGCTTCTCCATCATGGATATGACTAACACAATGAGTGTTAACGAGAATACAAGCCTTGGTGTAGATTCCTACGAGGAAGCAAGCGACGCTATGAAGAATGCTTCCGTAAGTGTTGTAAACACAGCTCCCGCGGTTGCAGGAACAAGCCTGGATACAGGTATCTACAAGGTAGTAATCATCACAAAGCTTTCGAGATACGACAAGATCAAGAGAGCGCTCAATTCTCTCGGTGTTACAGGTATCACGGTTACTCAGGTAACAGGATGCGGTATCGAGAAGGGTGCAGGACAGATGTACCGAGGCGTCGAGATGGATATGACGCTGCTGCCTAAGATCAAGCTCGAGGTAGTAGTAAGCAAGATTCCTGTAGACGACGTTATCGAGACAGCTAAGAAGACTCTTTACACCGGTAAGATCGGTGACGGTAAGATCTTCGTATATCCTGTAAGCAGGGTTGTAAAGATCAGAACCGGTGAAGAAAACTACGCCGCTTTGCAGGATGTAGAGTAATAGTATACAATTCACAGTCGGGCAGGGCCTTTTGGTCTTGCCCGACTTTAATGCGTTTTAGGAAGTGATATTTATGTGTGATCTTCTGGATTGCGATAAGTTACATGAAGAGTGCGGCGTGTTCGGCATATACGCTCCTGAAGGTTCTGCGGTGGCGCAGGACATTTATTATGGTCTGACTGCTCTTCAGCACAGAGGCCAGGAGTCGGCGGGTATTTCCGTCTCGGACACGGCAGGCCCCCTGGGCAATATCAATACCAGGAAGGATATGGGCCTCGTAAGCGAGGTCTTCTCCAAGGCTGACCTTGAGAAGCTCCCGGGCAATATCGGCGTGGGCCATGTACGTTACTCCACTACGGGCGGCAGCATCATCGAGAACGCACAGCCCATGGTAATGAATCACTTCAAGGGAACGCTCGCGCTCGTACATAACGGTAACCTTACCAATGCCGACGAGCTTAAGGAAAAGCAGATGGATATGGGTCAGGTGCACTACGGTACTTCAGACTCAGAGGTGCTCGCCATCGAGATCATTCAGAAGCGCATTAACACGCCTTCCATCGAGCAGGCGGTAAAGGAGGCAGCATCCGGCCTTAAGGGAGGCTTTGCTTGCCTCGTAATGAGCCCGAGAAAACTCACGGCGGTAAGAGACCCCTACGGACTTAAGCCGCTCGTAATGGGCAAGAAGGGCGAGGCTTACATTTTCGCTTCCGAGAGCGCTGCCATTACAGGTTGCGGAGGCGAGCTTATAAGGGACGTTGAGCCCGGTGAGATGATCACTGTCACACCCGAAGGCCTCGTATATGACAGGCTTCCCGAGGTCGACAGGAAAGCTCACTGCGTTTTCGAGTACATTTACTTCGCCAGAACCGACTCCGTTATCGACGGCATCTCAGTAAATGAGTCCCGTATGCGCGCAGGACAGGCTCTGGCGAGAAGACACGGCGTAGAGGCCGATATCGTTGCAGGTGTTCCGGATTCCGGTCTTGCAGCGGCAGAAGGATATGCACAGGAAGCGGGCATCCCGTTCGTCCTCGCATTCCACAAGAACAGTTATGTAGGAAGAAGCTTTATCAAGCCTACCGATGAGGAGAGAAAGACAGCAGTACGTCTTAAGCTTTCCGTTCATGAGTCGGTGGTGAAGGATAAGAGGATCGTCATCATCGACGACTCCATCGTAAGAGGCAACACGATGCGTCAGATCATCGTAATGCTTCGTGAAGCGGGTGCGAAGGAGGTTCATGTAAGGATCAGTTCTCCGCCGTTCCTGTATCCTTGTTATTACGGTACGGACGTTCCTACATCAGGACAGCTTATCGCTTCGAATCATTCGACACAGGCGATATGCGACAGCATCGGTGCAGACAGCTTGGGTTACTTAGAGCTTGAGGACTTCGCCACAATGACGGGCGATCTTCCGATCTGTACGGCATGCTTCGATAACGACTATCCCGTAAAGTAAAAAGACTACTTGACAGTAAAATTATCGAGCGGTAACATTACTCTAATGTCAAAGGGGACATAGTTCGTTTTATTATTTTTAACTTAGAATTTGAGGCAAAGGCGTCTCGGGTTTAATACCTGAGACGCCTTTTTTGTTGTTTAAGCCTCATAGGGGACAAAGGAGGATACGTATGACGGATCTGTTTACAAAGGCAGAAAGGGATGGTCTGTACAGACCGCAATTCGAACACGATAACTGCGGTATCGGTGCGATCATCGACGTAGAGGGAAGACCTTCTCACAAGCTTGTTAGTGATGCTCTTTCTATCGTAGAGAATCTCGAGCATCGTGCAGGTAAGGATGCAGAAGGAAAGACCGGTGACGGTGTAGGAATCTTAACCCAGATCCCGCACAAGTTCTTCGTAAAGACAATGAAGAAGGAAGGAGTAGAGCTTCCCGGTGCAAGAAAGTATGCAGTCGGTATATTCTTCTTCCCCCAGAGCGACCTGGAGCTTCGTCAGGCGAAGTCCATGTTCGAGATTATCACAAGAAAGAACGGACTTAAGATCCTCGGCTGGAGAAAGGTCGAGTCCGATCCCGATGTCCTCGGAAGCAAGGCTCGTGAGTGTATGCCTTCCATCTATCAGGTATTCATCGACAGACCTGCCAAGATCAAGGAAGACATCGACTTCGACCGTATGCTTTATATCGTCAGAAGAGAGTTCGAGCAGAGTAACGTTAATACTTATGTTCCTTCGCTCTCCTGCAGAACTATCGTATATAAGGGAATGTTCCTGGTTGGACAGCTTCGTACATTCTTCCTTGATTTAACAGACAAGGATTACGAGTCTGCCATCGCTATGGTTCATTCCAGATTCTCAACTAACACGAACCCCAGTTGGAACAGAGCGCATCCTAACCGCTTCATCGTTCATAACGGTGAGATCAATACCATCAAGGGTAATGCGGATAAGATGCTCGCCAGAGAGGAGACAATGCATACAAGTAAGTTCTCCGAAGAGGATATGACTAAGGTTCTTCCTGTTATCTCACAGAGCGGTTCAGATTCCGCTATGCTCGATAACACATTGGAGTTCCTCGTAATGAGCGGTATGGATCTTCCTCTTGCTGCTGCTATCCTCATTCCTGAGCCTTGGGCAGAAAACGACACACTCTCACAGGAAGAAAGAGATTTCTACCAGTATTATGCGACCATGATGGAGCCTTGGGACGGACCCGCCTCTATCCTGTTCTCAGACGGAGATGTCATGGGTGCAATCCTCGACCGAAACGGATTAAGACCTTCACGTTATTACGTAATGGATGACGGAAGGCTTATCCTCTCGTCCGAGGTCGGCGTACTTGATCTTCCTGAAGATCACGTCCTCAAGAAGGAGAGACTCCATCCGGGTAAGCTTCTGCTCGTTGATACGAAGAGCAAGAGAATCATCTACGATGAAGAGATCAAGGAGAAGTATGCACACGGCAAGCCTTACGGCGAGTGGCTCGACAGCAAGCTCGTAACACTTGCTGATATCAAGATCCCTAACAAGAAGGTTGTCCACTACTCTGACGAAGAGCGTGCAAGACTTCAGAAAGCATTCGGATATACATGGGAGAACAGCCACGACAGCATCCTGAACATGGCTCTTACAGGTCACGAGGCAATCGGTTCAATGGGTGTTGATACTCCTATCGCTGCTTTGTCCGGTCAGTATCAGCCTCTGTTCTACTACTTCAAGCAGTTGTTCGCACAGGTAACGAACCCGCCTATCGACGCTGAGCGTGAGCAGATCGTAACATCAAGAACAGTCTATATCGGAACTAACGGCAACCTCCTCGAGGAAGGTCCCGACAACTGCCAGGTATTAAAGATCAACAATCCTATCCTCACAGATCTTGACCTTCTTAAGATCAAGAACATGAAGAAGGACGGATTCAAGGTATCTACAGTATCAACTCTGTTCTACAAGAGTACACCGATGAGAAGAGTTCTCGATCATCTGTTCGTAGAAGTTGATAAGTCCTATAGAGAAGGAACAAACATCCTCATCCTCTCAGACAGAGGCGTTGATGAGAACCACGTTGCTATTCCTTCGCTGCTTGCAGTTGCTGCAGTTCATAAGCATCTCGTTGATACGAAGAAGTGCACGGCTATGTCGATCATCGTAGAGTCAGGTGAGCCTCGTGAAGTTCATCACTTCGCTACACTTTTGGGTTACGGTGCATCCGCAGTTAACCCTTATCTTGCTCATGCAACTATCGATGAGCTCATCAACGAGGAGATCCTCGATAAGGATTACTACGCAGCTGTTGAGTCTTATGACGAAGCAGTTCTGTCGGGTATCGTTAAGATCGCTTCCAAGATGGGTATTTCCACGATCAAGTCCTACCAGGGCAGCAAGATCTTCGAGGCCATCGGTATAAGCGAAGATGTTATCGATAATTATTTCACAGGCACTGTAAGCAGAGTCGGCGGTATCTCACTCCAGGATATCGGAGACGAGGCTGATAAGCAGCACAGTAAGGCTTTCGATCCGCTCGGACTCGAAGTAGACCTCGAGCTGTCTGCTACAGGACGCCATAAGAGCAGAAGCCAGGGCGAGCAGCACAGATATAATCCCAACACGATTCATATGCTCCAGCTCGCTACACGTACAGGCAATTACGACAAGTTCAAGGAATACACGAACATGGTCGATCAGGAGAGCACAGGTTACTTAAGAAGCCTTGTAGACTTCAACTTCCCCGAGACCGGTGTACCTCTTGAAGAAGTAGAGGATGAAGCATCCATCGTAAGAAGATTTAAGACGGGAGCCATGTCTTACGGATCCATCTCCGAAGAAGCACACCAGACTCTTGCCATTGCAATGAATCACCTTCAGGGTAAGAGTAACTCCGGTGAGGGCGGAGAGAGCGATGAGAGAATCGAGTCTGCAGGAACCGACAACGACAGAAGCTCTGCCATTAAGCAGGTTGCGAGCGGAAGATTCGGCGTAACAAGCCGTTATCTCGTAAGCGCCAAAGAGATTCAGATTAAGATGGCACAGGGGGCAAAGCCCGGTGAAGGCGGACACCTTCCCGGTAAGAAGGTGTACCCGTGGATCGCCAGGACGCGTCACTCGACCCCCGGTGTCAGCTTAATATCACCTCCGCCTCATCACGATATCTATTCCATCGAGGATCTGGCGCAGTTGATCTATGACCTTAAGTGTGCCAACAAGAATGCGAGAATATCCGTTAAGCTCGTATCCGAGGCAGGTGTAGGAACAGTTGCTGCAGGTGTTGCCAAGGCAGGTGCCGCAGTAGTTCTCATCTCCGGTTACGACGGCGGTACAGGTGCAGCTCCGTTGTCTTCAATCCACAACGCAGGTCTGCCTTGGGAGCTCGGTCTTGCTGAGACACATCAGACACTGCTCGCTAACGGACTTCGTAACAGAGTAGTTATCGAGACAGACGGTAAGCTCATGAGCGGTAAGGATGTCGCTATCGCATGTATGCTCGGTGCAGAGGAGTTCGGCTTTGCTACAGCACCTCTGATCACACTCGGCTGCGTAATGATGCGTCAGTGCCAGTCCGATACATGCCCTATGGGTGTTGCTACTCAGAACCCTGAGTTAAGAAAGAGATTTGCAGGTAAGCCTGAATATGTAGAGAACTTCATGATCTTCATCGCAAGACAGCTTCGTGAGATCATGAGCCAGCTCGGTGTAAGAACAGTAGAGGAACTCGTAGGAAGATCTGACCTTCTTAAGGTTAAGGACAATCTCACTAAGGCTCAGAAGAAGATCGAGCTTAGCAGGATCCTGATGCCCGTTGAGACTCACATCAGTCACGACCAGCAGTATCTGTTCGATTTCAAGCTTGAGGATACACAGGATGAGAAGGTGCTCCTTAAGGACAAGAAGATCCTCAAGGCTGTTAAGGACGGTTCCAAGGCTGAGATCAGCGTTAACCTCAAGAGTGTAGACAGAACATTCGGTACGCTCCTCGGTGCTGAGATTACAAGAGCTCATCACGAAGGACTTGCTGAAGATACGATCACGGTTAACTGCACAGGTGCAGGCGGACAGAGCTTCGGTGCATTCATCCCGAGCGGACTTACGCTCCGTCTCACCGGTGACAGCAACGACTACTTCGGTAAGGGTCTGTCAGGCGGTAAGCTCATCGTTCATGCTCCTTCGAATGCAGCATACGATCCTGAGGAGAATATCATCATCGGTAACGTAGCTCTCT
>Ga0310786_10004983_pt1 | contig 18209 bp, 13 predicted proteins | sample AusTroGonzalo_MG_FD_203881 | JGI IMG/M metagenome (GOLD analysis project Ga0310786, IMG submission 203881) | Bovine rumen microbial communities from tropical cattle in Woodstock, Queensland, Australia - Gonzalo_03 (v2) (version 2) | ecosystem: Host-associated > Mammals > Digestive system >... | reverse complement strand
TTGCCGTGATTTTGTGAGAAAGGTTTATGGCGACAAATTTGTGCCTGAAAAACCAAATATATATGCCACAAAACAAAATGCACAAGACGCGCACGAAGCGATACGACCTATCAACATAAACTTGAAACCAGAAAATGTCAAAGATTCATTGACGCCAGACAATTACAAACTTTACAAACTTATATATGAAAGATTTTTGGCGAGCCAAATGTCTGAAGCATTATATTCAAACGTTACGGCAACAATTGATGTTAAGGATTATGGCTTTAAGGCAGTTGGGAAAACACAAGATTTTGCTGGCTATACCGCAGTTTATAAGGAATATGAAGGTGATGAAAAACAGGAAATTTCAAAACTTCCTGTGCTTTCTGAAAATGAAGTTTTGAAGTGTCAAGATTTCAAAACAGAACAAAAGTTCACAAAACCACCAGCAAGATACACAGAAGCAAGTCTTGTGAAAGCAATGGAAGAAAAGGGAATTGGCAGACCTGCGACTTATGCTGCAACGATCACTGTTTTGTCTTCTAGAGATTATTGCAAAAAGGAAGGCAAATATCTCGTTCCAACAGAACTTGGCAGAAATGTGACAGACTATCTTGACAAATTCTTCAGCAGTGTCATCAATGTTAAATTTACCGCCTATATGGAAAAAAGGCTTGATGATATTGCCAATGAGGGAGAAGATTGGAAGAAGGTCGTTGACAGTTTTTGGACAGGTTTTTCAGGGCTTTTGACAAAATCGGGATCTTCTTCGGTGACAATGAAAGAAACCCCACAAGAAACTGACATAATCTGTGAAAAATGTGGCGGAAGAATGCTCATTAGAGAGGGAAAATATGGCAAATTTTTGGGTTGTTCAAATTTTCCTAGATGCAAGAATATTAAACCATTAACCCCTGAAAAAGAACCAAGAAAAGTGGGAGTTTGTCCAGAGTGCGGAAAACCTATGCTTGAAAGAAGAAGCAAAAAGGGAAAACTGTATTTCTCTTGCTCTGCTTATCCTGATTGCAAGTTTATGAGTTGGTATCCAACAACTGGCGAGAGATGCCCAATTTGCAATGAACCAATTATAATAAAAAACAAAAAAGAAGTTTGTTCGAATGTTGAATGTTCAACGAACAAAAAGGAGGATTAATATGGAAAGTTTGTTTCGAGGCACAACAATTTGTGCGGTTAAAAGAGACGGAAAAACAGCAATAGCCGGCGATGGTCAAGTGACTATGTCAAACAGTGTGATTTTCAAAGGCAATGCAAAAAAAGTTAGGAGAATATACAACGACAAGGTTGTGATTGGCTTTGCAGGATCAGTTGCCGATGCTTTTTCACTTAGCGAAAAATTTGAAGAAATGCTCAACAAGTTTTCTGGGAACCTTATGAGAAGTGCTGTTGAACTTGCACAACTTTGGAGAAGTGACAAGGGTATGAGACAACTTGAAGCAATGATGATTGTTGCAGACAAAGACAAACTTTTGGTTCTTTCTGGAACAGGAGAGGTTATTGAACCAGATGATGACATTTGTGCTATTGGTTCAGGCGGAAACTATGCACTTGCAAGTGCAAAAGCCCTTAAACAAAACACAAACCTTTCTGCAAAAGAAATCGCATATAAATCATTAAAAATTGCAAGTGAAATATGTGTTTTCACAAATGAAAACATAATTGTTGAAGAGATATAGGAGGAGTTATGGAATACACACCAAAACAAATTGTTGAAGAACTTGACAAATACATTATTGGACAAGCGAAAGCCAAAAGAGCTGTCGCGATTGCTCTTCGAAACAGATACAGAAGAAGCAGATTGTCAAAAGAGTTAAGAGATGAAATAACCCCAAAGAATATCATTATGAGAGGTCCAACTGGAGTTGGAAAAACAGAAATTGCAAGACGTCTTGCAAAACTTGTGAAAGCGCCATTCATCAAAATCGAAGCAACTAAATACACAGAAGTAGGTTATGTTGGCCGTGATGTTGAAAGTATGGTGAGAGATCTTGTTGAAGTTTCGGTAAGAATGGTCAAAGATGAGAAAAAACACGAGGTTGAAGCAAGGGTAAAACCGATTGTTGATCAAAGACTTGTTGATGTGATTTATGACACAAGAAAACTTGCAAATATTCCTTGCGAAAAAGAGACAGTTAAAACTGATTATGAAAACGGGAAACTTGAAGATGAAGTCATAGAAATTCCAGTTGTTGAACAGGCAACGCCAATGCTTGCTATTGGTGGACCAGAAATCAATTTGGGTTCTATGTTTGATGGTTTTATGCCACAAAGAAAGAGAAAAAGAAAGATTTCAGTGAAGCACGCAAGAGATCTCCTTGTTCAAGAGGAATGTGAAAAAATCATTGACAAAGACAATGTTAATGCAGAAGCAATTCGCAGGGCAGAAGAAGAAGGAATTATATTTATTGATGAAATTGACAAAATAATTGGAAAGAACGCAAACACAAGCGGACAAGATGTTTCAAGAGAGGGTGTTCAAAGAGATATTCTTCCAATCGTGGAAGGAAGCACAGTTGCAACAAAATATGGCAATGTGAAGACCGACTTTATTTTGTTTATTGCTGCGGGAGCGTTCCACGTTTCAAAGATGGAAGATATGATTCCGGAGCTTCAAGGAAGATTCCCAATAAGAGTTGACCTTGACAGTTTGACCAAGAACGATTTTATAAAGATTTTGACGCAACCAAAAAATGCTGTGACAATGCAATATGCAAAACTTCTTGAAGTTGACAACATTCATTTGACATTCACAAAAGATGCTCTTGAAGAAATTGCAGAGATGAGTGCTGTTGAGAACGAAACAAGTGAAGATATTGGTGCAAGAAGACTTCACACAATTATGGAGGCGCTTTTGGAAGATATTTCATTCAACGCAAATGGCACACATCCTATGCTTGAAGTTGTTGTTGACAAAACTTATGTTCAAAATGCGTTCAGTGAAACGAAGAAAAAGTTTGACTTGAAAAAATACATTTTATAAGGGGGAAAAATGAAAATTATTACCGAAAAAGAATTTGACAATGAGGTCAAAGAAGGCATCGTTCTTGTTGATTTTTTTGCAACTTGGTGTGGCCCATGCAGAATGATGGGAATGACACTCGAAGAAATAGAAAAAGAGGTTGGCGACAAAGTTAAAATTGTCAAGGTTGATGTCGATGAAGATGAAGGCCTTGCACGAAGATTTGGAATTATGTCAATTCCAACGCTTTTACTTTATGTTGATGGGAAAGTTTATGAAAAACACGTTGGGCTTTGGCAAAAAGACACTCTCGTTGAACTTATCAATTCTTTCAAATAATATATTGACAAAACAAAGCTTTTGTGATAATATTTCTAGCGGAAGGGAGAGGAAATGGAAAAGAAAGTTTATTTAGATAATGCAGCAACCACTTTTGTTTCTGGAGAAGTTTTGAATGAGATGATGCCTTGTTTCAATGCAATTTACGGTAATCCAAATTCACTTCACAGTTTTGGAAGAGATGCTGCTGCGATTGTTGACAGAGCGAGAGACAGAGTTCAAAAAGCTATTGGTGCAAAATCTGCAACAGAAATATATTTCACTTCTGGTGGAACTGAAGCAGACAACTGGGCAATAAAGGGAATTGCAAAGGCATATGCGAACAAAGGTAAGCATATCATTGTCAGTCAAATTGAACACCATGCAATTTTGTCTTCTTGTGAGGAACTTGAAAAAGAAGGTTTTGAAGTTTCTTATGTTAAAGTTGACAAATACGGCATCGTTTCAATTGCAGACATCATTGACAAAATACGACCAGACACAACACTCATCTCAGTTATGGCTGTAAACAATGAAGTTGGAACAATTCAAAACTTGCTTGCAATTGCAAAAACAGCACATGAACACGGAATAATTTTCCACACAGATGCTGTTCAAGCAATTGGTGCATTAAAAATCAATGTTCAGGATATGGAAATTGATGCAATGAGCATGTCAGCACATAAAATTTATGGACCAAAAGGTTGTGGTGCTCTTTATGTGAGAAATGGCGTAAGAATTCAAAACTTTATGGACGGCGGAAGCCAAGAGAGAGGAAAGAGAGGCGGAACACTTAATGTTCCATCAATTGCTGGCTTTGGAAAAGCCATTGAAATTGCAACAAGAGATTTTGCAATCAATCAAAAGAAAATCAAGTCTATCAGAGAATATTTCTTGTCAAAAGTTACTGAAAGAATACCATACATCAGAGTGAACGGACACCCATATCAAAAAGTTCAAGGAATTTTGAACATATCATTTGAAATGATTGAAGGTGAATCAATTTTGATGCTTTTGGATTTGGACGGAATTGCTGTTTCAACTGGTTCTGCTTGCACATCAAATTCTCTTGAACCATCTCACGTGCTTAGAGCTATGGGAATTGAAGATGAAGTTGCACAAGGAAGCATAAGATTTTCATTTGGTAAGAACACTTCAAAGTCAGATATAGATTATGTTGTTGACAAACTTGAAGTTGCCGTTGCAAAACTTAGGGCAATTTCACCTATCACAAAAGCAGGGAGGAAATAAGGATGTATAACAAAAAAGTTTTAGCAATATTTCAAAACCCTAAAAACGCAGGGGGAATGAAAGGTGCAGACGCTATAGGAAAGGTTGGAAATGCTGCTTGTGGAGATATAATGAAAATTTATCTCAAAATTTCTGAAGATGGCATCATCGAAGATGCTCGTTTTAAGACATTTGGTTGCTGTGCAGCGATCGCTTCAACTGATGTTGCGTGCGACCTTATCAAAGGGAAAACAATTGAAGAAGCACTCAAAGTTACAAACAAACAAGTGTTTGAAATTTTGGGAGATCTTCCACCACACAAGATTCATTGCAGTGTTCTTGCAGAAGAAGCTATTAGAGCTGCTGTTGACGATTACAATGCAAAGAAAGCTAAAGCAGAAAAACAATCTGCAAAAGAAGAGGAAGAATAAAAATCAAAACAAAAAAAGAGCCGCGAATTTGCGGTCTTTTTTTTATGCGTAAAGCATATTGTTTGCATTTAGGCTTATTATTTGTTTATTGCTTTTTTAGCTTCGCTTTTGATGATTTTTTCACTTTCATCGACAATTTTTTTTGTGCAAGAAGAGTATTTATATAAGGCAACCCCCGTCACAAGTCCAACTGCGAAGCCGAGCATCATAGCAAATTCCTTCATTTTAACCTCCCAAGGTTAGTTTGTGCAAAATTTGATGAAAAATGCAAAAAAATATACCATAAAAATTGTTGACATTCTTTTTTTATAGTGATAAAATATGTGCATAAAGACGTTAAAGGAAGACAACACATTTTGTGGAAGAGTCAAGAGAGTTGCCGTTTTGGTGAGAGGCAAACTTGGAATCAAAATGTTATCACTTTCCCAGTCGCTTCGCTGAAAATCAAAGTAAGTGAAGACGGGAATTCCCGTTATAGAAGAAGTGAGTGATGGCTCGTGAGGATTACAAGTGGTTTATAAACTCTTTGAAAAGGAGTCTTGTTTCCTTTCAAAGGGTTTTTTCGTTTTATGGAGGTTAATATGAAAAAAGAACTTGCTATGCCAGATTTTGTTCAACTTGAACATGGAGTTTTGGATTTTTGGAAGAGAAATCAATGTTTTGAGAAGTTGAGAGCTCAAAATGCAGGACACGAGAGATTTAGATTTCTAGATGGCCCAGCAACAGCGAACAACAGACTTGGAATTCATCATTTTTGGGGAAGAACACTTAAAGATTTGACAATCAGATACAATGCCTTAAAGGGTAGAGATTGCCAATATCAAAATGGTTTTGATGGACAAGGCCTTTGGGTTGAAGTTAATGTTGAAAAGGAATTGGGACTCAATGGAAAACCAGAAATTGTTAAGTATGGAATTGACAACTTTACCAACAAATGTATGGAAAGAGTAAGTTATTTTGGGAACGAAATAACCAATCAATCAATACGTATGGGACAATGGATGGATTGGGATCATAGTTATTACACAAACACTGACGAAAACATAACATCTATTTGGCATTTTTTGAAAGAATGCAGCAAACGTGGTTGGATAGTCAAGAAAAACAGACCAATTGCTTGGTGTCCAAGATGCGGAACAAGCATCAGCGAACACGAAATGTCAAGTTCATATCACGAAGTTGAACACACAGCCCTTTTCATCAAACTCCCAGTGAAAAATAGAGATTTCAAAATTATTGCTTGGACGACAACTCCTTGGACCTTGTCTGCGAATGTGGCACTTGCGGTTAATCCAGAATATGATTATGTTGTTGTGGATTTCCACGGGGAGAAAATTTTGCTTGGGAAAGACAGACTTTCAATTTTGAAAGAAGATGTCAAGATTCTTGAAACTTTCAAAGGAAAGGACCTTGTTGGACTTGAATATGAAACTTGTTTCCCAGAACTTCCAGAAGAAAACTTTGCCCACAAAATTGTTGCTTGGGATATGGTTGACAATGCAGAAGGAACTTGCGTTGTTCATATTGCTCCAGGCTGTGGTGTTGAGGATTTCGAACTTGGAAAAACACTTGGGTTGAAAGAAATTTGCCCAATTAACGAACAAGGTGTTATGCTTGATAACACTGGATTTATGGCAGGGAAGAAAACAACAGAAGTTGTTGAGCTTGTTGTTGACAGACTTAAGCAAGATAACAAACTTTTATATGCACATAAATACAAACATTCATATCCATATTGTTGGAGATGCAAAACTGATTTGGTTTACAAACTTATTTCTGCTTGGTATATCAAGATGGACGAAATTCGTCCGCTTGCTCTTAAGGCAATCGAAGATGTTGAATTTAAGCCAGAATACGCAAAGAAGAGAATGATTGATTGGCTCAATAATATGGGCGATTGGAATATTTCAAGAAGTCGTTTTTATGGTCTTCCACTTCCATTCTATGTTTGTGAGAAATGCGGAAAGGTTCACGTTATAGGTTCAATAGAGGAACTTCGCGAAAAAGCGGTTGACAAATCAAAAGTTGACGTGCTTCCACATCTTCACAAACCTTGGATTGACGATGTAAAAATCAAATGCGATTGTGGAGCGGAAGTTTCGAGAATCCCAGAGGTTGGAGATGTTTGGCTTGACGCTGGTATAACACCATTTTCAACGAAAAAATATTTCACAGACAAAAAGTTCTTTGAGAACAACTTCCCAAGTGATTATGTTTGTGAAATGGTTGAACAAATCAAACTTTGGTTCTATTCACTTCTTATTATGAGCGTTGTTTTGACTGGCAAAGCACCATACAAGAAGATTGTGACATATCAATATGTGAAAGACGAAAATGGCGGAGAATTTCATAAGAGTGGGGGAAATACTCTTGAAGCAGACAAAGTCGCGGACAAGGTCGGAGCGGACGTTGTGAGATACTTGTATTGCTCTTCAAGCCCTGCAAACGATATGAGATTTGGATTCAAACTTACAGATGAGTCAAGAAGAAAACTTATTGCATTCTGGAATGTTTACACGTTCTTCAACACTTATGCATCTATTGACAACCCTGACATTGCACATTTTAAGCCAAAGGACGAAGATCTTTTAATTTCTGACAAATGGCTTATTCAAAGTGTCAACAAGTTCATCAAAGACAGCGATGCAAGTTATGCAGAAGACAAGTGCTTCAATGTTGTGAAAGATTTTGAAAAACTTGTTGATGATATTTCAAATTTCTATATCAGATCAAACAGAAAACGTTTCTGGAAATCTGAAAACAAAGACGACCAAATGACGGCGTATTGGTGCCTATATTATGCGATAAAATCGATAATAAGAGTTATGTCACCAATCATTCCATTCATAAGTGAACATATTTGGCAAAATCTTGTTAGAGAGATTGAAAAAGACGAAAAAGAATGTGTTATGATGAGCGGATATCCAACAGCAATTTGCAACAAGGACTTTGGTGACATTTTGGAAAAAGTTGAAATCGTTAGAAATGTTATTTCTTCAGCACAAAGACTTAGAAATGAAAACCAAATCAAAGTTAAACAGCCATTAAAGAAGATGTATGTTTCTAGGGAGAATATAGACAACATTCTTTCTGAATTTGGATCATTAATTAAGGAAGAAATCAACGTGAAAGAGGTTGAAAGAGTGAACGATGATTCAAAATTCAACAGCGAATATCTTTCAGTTAACTTCAAAAAAGCGGGAGCAGTTCTTAAGGGTGATGTTCAAACACTTAAAAATGCACTTTCAAGTTTAACAGAGGAAGAGAATGAGAAGGTTATAAAAGCATATAAGACGGGCAAGGTTTCAATAGGACAATTCAAAGATCTTGATGCAGAACTATTCAATTTGGAGAAAAAACCAAAATCAGAATTCGTTATTGCACACGAGTATGGAAACACTGTTGTTCTTGACATAACCGTTGATGAAGAACTCATAAAAGAAGGACTATGCCGTGAGTTTGTACGTGCACTTCAAGTTTTGAGAAAAGAAGCAGATTTTGCAATTGAAGACAGAATTAAAGCAGAATTTACAACAAGTGACAAAGTTTTGAATGAAATAATAAAAACCAACTTGGAAAAAATAAAGAATGAAGTTTTGATAAAAGAATTCGTCCAGAACTTAAGCGATGCAAGAATAGAGAAAGAAGTTGAAGTTGGAGACGGAGTGATAAAGGTTAAACTTGCAAAATAGTTAAAAGGAGGAAAAGGCAAATATGCCTTTTTTTCTTGTGTTTTGGTTGTTAATGTGCTAAAATTATTTTGTAAGGAGAAAAAATTGAAAACGGCAGAGTGGAAAGATTATAAAATCATCGCAACTGGCAATGGTGAAAAGCTTGAATCTTGGGCGGGCATAAATCTCATCAGGCCTGACCCACAGGTGATTTGGAAGAACAAAAATCTTATGGATATTGCCAAGGAAAGGAAAGTTTCTGTCAATGCAAGATATTTTCGAAGCGAATCGGGCGGAGGCCAATGGGAAATATTAAAAAAATATCCTGAAGAATGGACAATAAAATATAACGATTTGAAATTTTTGATCAAACCAATGGGATTCAAGCATACAGGACTTTTCCCAGAACAAGCTGTAAATTGGGACAGAATGGCAAAACTGATCAAAGATTCAAAAAGAGAAATAAAGGTGCTAAATTTGTTTGCATACACAGGAGGAGCAAGCATAGCTTGTGCAAAGGTGGGCGCAAGTGTGACTCACGTTGACGCAAGCAAGGGGATGACAGACCGAGCGAAAGAAAATGCAAAGATCAATGATATTTCAAATATAAGATTTATCGTTGACGACTGCAAAAAGTTTATTGAAAGGGAAATTCGCAGAGGGAACAAGTATGATGCCATAATTATGGATCCCCCAAGCTATGGAAGAGGACCAAACGGCGAAATGTGGAAGATTGAGGAATCACTTTTTGATTTTGTTGAGCTTTCCAAGAATGTTCTGTCCGAAAAACCTCTTTTTGTGCTTATAAATTCTTACACAACAGGACTCCAAGCGGGTGTCATTGCGAATATTTTGGCTTTGGTCTTTGGAAATGGTGGAATCGATTCAGATGAGATTGGTGTTAAGACCGAAGAGGGAATTGTTCTTCCTTGTGGAAACAGTGGATTTAAGATTTTTTAGGAGAAAATATGCTGAATGTAGTTTATGAAGATAATCAGGTTATTGTTGTGATAAAACCACACAATATGCCTTCACAGGAGGACGAGTCAAAAGATGCTGATCTTCTTTCGGAAGTGAAAAAATATGTCAAAGAAAAGTATAACAAGCCAGGAGATGCTTTTATTGGTCTTGTTCACAGGCTTGACAGACCGACGGGTGGTCTTATGGTTTTTGCAAGAACTTCAAAGGCGGCATCAAGACTTTCGAAGCAAATTTCAGAGCACGAAACAGAAAAAATATATTACGCAGTTGTTGAAGGCTTTGTCAAAGAAAAGCAAGCGAACCTTTTGAATTATCTAAAAAAAGATGAAAAGAACAATATAGTCAAAGTTGTCCCACAAACAGAAGAAGGAGCAAAAAAAGCAGAACTTAACTTTAAAGTTCTTGAAACAAAAGGTGATTTGTCTTTGCTTGAAGTCAGTCTTAAGACAGGGCGAAGTCATCAAATAAGGGTTCAACTTTCAGCGCATAACATTCCAATTTATGGCGATCAAAAATACAACAAAAGCACGAAGGGAAAAACATTGGCTCTCTGGGCTGGGAAACTTTCATTTGTTCATCCAACAACAAAAGAGAAGATGACTTTCGTTGCAAGTCCAGATTCTTCAAAAGATCCTTGGAACAAATTTTATATCGACAAATATTTTATAAGATAAGTGGAGAAATCTCCACTTTTTTGTTTGTGTTTTTTGAAAAATATAGTAAAATAAAACAGAGGTTAAGATGAAAGAGAGAAAAGACATTCAAGAAAGATTTAAGTGGGATTTAAGTGTATATTGTGCTTCAGATGAAATTTTTTATAAAAAATTAGAGAAATTGCGACCATATATCAAAAAAATAAAGCAGTTTGAAAATAAACTTGAAGACGAAAATATGCTTTTCGATTGCTGGGAGATGGAAGACGAATTTTCAATTCTTATCACCCCTCTTTTGTGCTATGCATCATATCGTGAAGATGAAAACCAAGGCGACAGCAAGGCACAAGAATTGGTGTTGAAAATTGAAAAGATGCTCTCTGCATATAATGAAGCTTCGAGTTATATTTTTCCAGAAATATCAAAATTTTCGAAAGAAAAGTTAAAAAATCTTCAAAAAAATCCAAAATTTAAGAAATTTATACCATATCTTAAAAGTTATATAAGAGCGAAAGATCACGCCCTTTCAAAGGAAGTTGAAAATCTGATTTCTGGGATGGGGGAATTTCTTGGAAATAGCCACGAGGTTTTTTCAAAATTTTTGAATGCTGATGTGAGCTTTGAAGATGCTGTTGATTCAAAGGGAAAGAAATATCCACTTTCAAATGCAACTTTTGATATGTTGATGATGTTTGACGACAGGAAGTTGAGAGAAAGTGCTTACAAAAACTTTAATGGCAAGTTTGGAGAAAACATCAATTTTCTTGCTTCAAACTATGTCGCATCAATAAAAAAACGTTGCTTTTTTGCAAAAAAGAGGAAATATAGGTCGGCATTGTCTTGCAGTATTTACAATGAAGAGGCGAGCAAAAAGGTTTATCACAAGTTGATCAAAAAGGTCAGAGAAAATGTTGACATTGTTTATGAATATTTCAAACTGAAGTCAAAAGAACTTGGATTGAAAGATTTTGCCATAAGTGATCGCTTTGCAAAAATAGGAAGTCAAGAAAACAGGAAGGTAAAATTTGAAGAGGCAGTTGAAGAGGTCAAAAATGCAGTCAGTCCACTTGGGGAAGAATATGTTTCACTTGTTGAAAAAGCGGTGAAAGAAAGATGGATTGATGTTTTTCCAAACAAAGGCAAAAGAAGCGGCGCGTATTCCAGTTGCGCGTATGGTTGCAGCCCCGTTGTTCTTTTGAATTTTGATGAAACAGAGCACGACGTTTCAACGATTGCTCACGAACTAGGCCACGCGATTCATTCATATTTTTCATACAAAAACCAACCTTTTCAAACTTCGGAGTATGTGATTTTTGTTGCGGAAGTTGCAAGCACTGTCAACGAAATGCTGTTGTGGCGCTATAGGATGACCAAATGCAAGGATTCCGATGAAAAGAAAAAGATGCTTGATCAGTTGTTTTCACTTGTCAATGGCACGATATACAGACAAACTATGTTTGCTGAATTTGAAGAAAAAGTTCACGAAATGGAAGAAAGAGAGGAACCCGTCACCAAAGACAAACTGTGCAAATTGTATCTCGACTTAAACAAATTCTATTACGGCAAAAATGTTGTTCTTCACGATGAGGTGAAATACGAGTGGGCACGCATTCCACACTTTTTCACGGCATTTTATGTATACAAATATGCAACAGGGCTCATATGTGCACTTAATCTGTCAAAAAAGATTTTTGACGGAGACAAAGAGGCAACGAAAAAATATTTACATTTCTTGTCTTCGGGTTCAAGCAAATCTCCTATCAAACTTCTTGCAGATGCTGGTGCAAACCTTGAACTTGACAAAACCTTTGATGAGGTTTTTGCTTGGCTAAGAACTCAAATTGATGAGTGGAAAAAATTGAAATAGAACGACAATTTCATATTAATATAAAAAATGTGAAAAATCCTTTTGTTTTTTCTGAAAAAAGATATATAATAAAAAACAGATAGTGGGTTTGGGGAGGAAAATGAAACTTTTGAAAAAAGTTTGTTTGTTGGTGATGATATGCGCGATGATGCTTGGCGCATCTTCTTTGCTGACAGCCTGCGCAAATCAAAGCGAAACGAACACAACGATTGAAACAAAACAAGTGGTTGCCGATCCAGAATATGAGGTTAAAAGTCCATACACATTGCTAACTAATGGCAACGGGCTTTACTATGAAGAGGTTGATCCAAGTGATCGAAGAAGCACAGACGAACTTCCAGCCCAATACACACAAATTGAATATATCCAGTCAACGGGAAAACAAAAAATTGACACTGGCTACATTCCAAACGAACAAACACAGATTGAAGCCAAGTTTTTTGTTCCGTTCATAAGCTCATCAGATAATTCGGGTATTTTTGCATCAAGAAAAGTAAGTTTGGTATATAACCAAGTTTCTATGGGTGGGTATTATAGACAGAATACTTATTTAACGGAAAACGCCATTAACGAGATTTTTCTTTCTTCAACATCTTACACTTTGACAGCGAATGGAACGCCAAAATATAATTTAAGTTTTACCGCCACAGATTTTAGCAATGAATGGAGCTTGTATATTTTGGGACAGAAGTCGACATGTAACGCATACAGTGTAAAAATTTACTCTTTTAAAATTTCAGAAAAAGATCCAAACACTGGCGACGTGACATATGTGAGAGATTTTGTGCCATGTGTGAAGGATAACGTGTGTGGTCTTTTTGATGTTGTTGAACAAAAGTTTTATGAAAGTGTTGCTTTGCCATTCAACATACATAATGATCTTCAAGGAAGTGGAACAGAAAATGCACCTTATCAAATATCCTGCATACAAGATTTTGTTTTATTCAATGCTTTTACAGTTCAGACAAATTACTTTGTAGTCACACAGGACATCAAATTTAACGATGGATATTTTCAAAGAAATTCAGACGGGTCTTGCACATATCACGATGGCGGTGATGGAGTTTTGTATGATTGGAAACCTTCAGTGACCTTATTCAGAAAATTTGATGGGCAAAATCACAAGCTTGAAAATTTTTATTCTTCATACGCAGGTTTAATTTTGTATGGGGAGACCGCTAATGAAACCAACATAGCAATTTTGAATTTGGACGTATGCAATGTAAAAATGACAGGAGCCTATTGTGTTGATGAAAACACATTGTTTCCCCAAAAAAGTTCTTATGTGTCGATGTTTTTGACTTGCCCTAGACCAAATGTGAATTTGACAATTTCAAACTGTGAGATTGATGGTTGTGCTTATTACACTCAAAGTTCCACCCCAAGCTTCATTTTAGGGGTTTATGCCTATGGGTTCCCAGGATATTCAAAGGGTAGTTTCACTGCGGATAAAATAATTACAAGAGGCAAAGCGTTTACTTCAACAACACTTGCTATTGGTTGTGCATACTCGGAATTGGGAGGGGTGTTGACCAATTGCACAAATTATGCAGATATAAATAACATATGGTCGATGGCTGCAGGTGTTTATTATAACGGGTTAACTGGTTATATGTCGTCAACACTTGAAAACTGCAAGAATTATGGAAAAATAGTAGGTTGGGGTGTAGCAGGTGGTGTTGCGGTTTTGAATAGAGGCGTTTTCAGAAACTGTTACAATTATGGAAACGTAAGCACAACCAGCACATCTACGGGGAGCTCTAGCACTAACTTGGCGGGAGGGGTCGCTTCGCCAAACAATTATGAACCAGCCAACCCGACATTTGAATTTTATTCTTGTGGGAATGAGGGAAACATTACGGCTGGAAAGACCGCGTCAGGTATTTATGCTTTTGAAAGTGGACGTGGTTCAATGGGAAACAGTAAATTCGAAAATTGCTATAATAGAGGAGCAATCACTTCAAAAGATGGTTCGGCACTTGGAATTAGTTATCTAGGGAAAGGTGTGAAAAGTTGTGTAAATTATGGACAAGTTTCTGGAAAGAATGGGTCAGCTGGCTTATTTATTTCTGTCAAACTTTTGTCAAATTACGAATGTTTCAAGGATTTTGCCAATTATGGAAATGTTAAATCGTCAAATAATTCAGCGTGTGGACTTTTCTTTTCTTTGAATTTTACCAGTGGACAAAAATTGCTGATGTATGGCTGTTCAAATTATGGAAAGATTTCGGGGAACTATGCTTGTGGACTTGTCGGGATTAGTGGAATGTGCAATTTAACATTAAGAAATTGTGAAAATTATGGACATATTACATCATCCGTATATGCCTGTGGATTTATGCGTGTTGAGGGAAATAGCGACACAATAATCAACATCGAAAACTGTGCAAATTTTGGAAATGTGCAAAGTCAAAACAACAGAGCAATGGGGTTTGCTGTGGGGTCGTTGTCACATGTAAGACTGGCAATAAGAAACTGTCTTTCAGCTGGCGATATAAATGGTGGTTTGTATTATGCTCCTTTTTATCAAACAGCAGGGGTGTCAAGTCTTGTTGCAACGGTGAAAAACAGTATCGCAGATTGCAAAATCCAAGGGCAACAGACAAGGCAATTCTGGGGAAATGATTTCTCTGCGTTCTTTGTGCACAGAATGACTGGACGCATTGGTATGAAAGAATTTGAGAGCGTGGGTTCATTTATGATTCCAATTCCATCTGCAAGTTATTTGGAAAACGATTTGAACTTCACAAGAGTTGTTTAAAAAAACTTCTGCTGGTCAAAAGCAGAAGTTTTTTTTACAATAAAAATTTGAAAGAGATGAGTTAAGTAAAATAAAAAGTAAAGGGGTTGTTATGTTTGCAAAGCAAAAATCTTGACAAGGAGAAAAACAAGGGTTTTGATTGCAAACAAAATGACAAGGAGTGGCATGGCAAGGCAAATCATAATAGCAACCCACGCGATAACTTGAACAGCATAATTGCATTTTTTTTGCCTCCCATTTTTAATATATGATTTGATGGCTGAAAATGCGCTATTTTTTGATAACGATTTTTTGTGTTGCTTTGATCACTGCTGATTTTGGAAAAAATTTGCTCAAGAAATACACAAAAGAATATTTTCTTGAAATAATTTTCATTGGCTTGAGTTTTTTTCTTTCGATTGCCCGTATCATTTTTTTGACAGCGTATTCAACCGTCATTCTTTTGTCTTCTCGTCCGTCAACATATTCTGTTGTTTTTCGAAGAGAGTCGCCATATCTTTCATTTGTTTCAAAATTTTTCACTCTGTTTTTGGAAAAATTTGTTTTAATGTCTCCTGGGTAAAGTGTGCAAACTTGAATTTTTGTGCCTGAGAGTTCCATTCTCAAACTGTCACTTAATGATGCAACTGCCGCTTTGCTCGCGCAATAATATCCTCTATATGGCACAGGGAAGAGTGCAAGCACTGAACTTATGTTGATGATTTTCCCTTCATCTTTCATAAGTGGAAGAGCAAGTTTGCAAGCGTTGAGAGTTCCAAAGACATTCACATCAAAAATGTTGTGTGAAACTTCGTTTGGGACAAGTTCAATAAGCCCCGAAACCCCATAGCCAGCACAGTTTATGAGGATGTCAAGATGTTCAATCTTTTTTCCAATTTCTTCGAACACCTTTTTCATTTCATCATAGTTTTTGACATCACAAATATATTCTCCATTTTTTTGGGAAATGTCAAAAACCTTGTCGCCTTGACCGATAAAATATTTTTTAAGTTCAAGCCCAATACCGCTGCTTGCGCCTGTGATAATAACGTTTCTTTTCATAAATACCTCAAACATATTTTATATAATTTCAAAAAAAAAGTAAAATATATTTGTGAAATATTTTCAATTATGTTAAAATATAATTGATTAATTGGAGGATCTATGAACGAAGTAAAGAGAAAACTCATAATTGCGACAATAATTTTTGACTTTATATCAATGGCCGCTGTTATTGCTGGATTGTTGGTTATCATTTTTGTTGATAAATATGTTCCAACGGAATACGCAACATTTGAAGAATTTTGGACTTTTCACATTTTGGAAATAGTTTTGTTTTCACTGGATATAGCATTATATTCGTCTGCAGCAATTTGCCTTTCTGTTGCGATAAAAAACAAGGGAGCGTCCTTTTCAAAAAATCGCAAAGTTTTTCTTGCTGGGTTCATCCTCAACATTATTTCTGGACCGCTTTCAATTGCAACAATCCTTTTGTATATTGCACAGTTCAATTTCATAGATTCCCAAGTTGCAGTGGACAATAGTGTTGAAGTTAAAAAATCAAAAGATGAAGAAATGAAAGAGAAAGTTGAAAAACTTAGAAAACTCAAAGATGACGGTTTAATCTCGGAAGAAGAATTCAATGAACAGATTATGAGATTGTTGTGATTGGGGCAAAACAAAAAGAACTGAAATGATTTTCAGTTCTTTTTTTCTTAACAAAGTTAAGTTGCGAGCGTTGCTCGCGTTTTGCCCCTTATTCGTGTCGCAAGGATTCAACTGGATCGAGTTTTGCTGCCTTTGCTGCTGGATACAATCCAGAAAGCATACTTATGACAACGCTTATTAGCATTGCGATTACATAATATTGCAACCTAAATCCGAGAGGACAGAAGCCGATTGCTGAGGTGAGAATAAGGTAGATTATGCCCGAAAGAATGAATGAGAAAACAATTCCAACAATTCCACTTAAAACTCCCACCAAGAAACTTTCGGAAGTGAAGATTAATTTTATATCTTTTCTTCTTGCACCGATTGATTTAAGCACTCCAATTTCTCTTGTTCTTTCTGTTACACTCATATATAGCACAACGAAAATCATTATTGTTGAAACGGCAAGTGAAATCATTGCGATCACCAAAAGTGCGGATCCAACGACTCCGAGCAAATCGTTGAACATTTCTGCAAGTCTTTGTTCAACAGAACCAGCATATTTTTCGCTTGAACTTATATATGAATTTATCAAATCGGTTGTTTTTTGCCCATCTGTTATGATGTAAGTTTCAGTTGGTTCAAGTGTTTGCCCTTCGCCAGCAACAATATCGCATAAATAGTCGTAATCGATGTAGCAAACCAAATATTCGGACATAATTGAAGTGTCAACGATTCCAGTGATTTCTATGTCGGTCAGATTGATTTCAGTTGCGTTTGGATCTGTTCCATATTTCACATAAAAATCAACCTTTTTGCCCAGAACATCTTCTTCATTTTCATAACCTAGTTTTTGAGCAATGCTCTTTGAAAACATAATTTCATTGTGCCCGCTCATTCTTCCACACACGAGGTGAGACTCGTTGTAAGTTGGTGGTGTGGTGTATAGATACATTATTGTTGAACTGTCTTCTTCATTGCCTCCCCAGATAACTTTTGCTGATTGTGAAAAGCCAGTCATTGCGGAATAGCCAAATTTTAGTTCGTCTTTTTTTACGAAATAAGACGTTTTGTCTTTTATATACTCATTGATGTCTGAAACAAGCGTGTCAATGTCTTCATCTGTAAAAGGGTTTGGCTTGAAAAACGACAACATATTCGGGTTTTGTGACCCGCCCGAGTTTGATGAGGTCGTTTTCTTTGTTACTGTCACCACGGTTGGGGAAGTGTAGCTGTCCGCTTGTGTGGTGATATACGATGTCAAGCCCGCACCAAACGACAACATCAAAATCATACTTGCAATTGAAATTGCAACACCAAAAGCCATAAAGAAATTTTTTGTTTTGCTCGCCCACATATTTTTTAATGAAAGTTTTATTGCCGACCAGAATGAAAAATTCTGTTTTGTGTTTGTTTGACCGTTCTTATTTTTGAATTTTTTGCTTTTCGAAATCTTATATCCTGTTTTTTTCTCGTCTTTGACAACTTTTCCGTCCGAGATTTCAATTATTCTCGAAGATATGCTTGCAACTTTTTCAGAGTGAGTAACCATAATAACAAGTTTTCCGCTGTCAGCAATGTTCTTTAATATTTTAAGAATTTGCGTTGTGGTTCCTGTGTCAAGAGAACCTGTTGGCTCGTCTGCCAAAATGATTTCAGGATCGTTGATAAGTGCTCTCGCGATTGCAACACGTTGTTTTTGTCCACCA
>Ga0310786_10004982_pt1 | contig 18209 bp, 15 predicted proteins | sample AusTroGonzalo_MG_FD_203881 | JGI IMG/M metagenome (GOLD analysis project Ga0310786, IMG submission 203881) | Bovine rumen microbial communities from tropical cattle in Woodstock, Queensland, Australia - Gonzalo_03 (v2) (version 2) | ecosystem: Host-associated > Mammals > Digestive system >... | reverse complement strand
TGATGGCACTGACCATGGGAGCTCAGGCTCAGGAGAACAACAACAGCAAATGGGTTGCCGGCGGCACCGGCCACCTCAGCTTCAACACCGACAAGACCGCCGGCGTGGAAAGCCTCAAGTCCACCGACATGCGCATCGAACCCTTCGTGGGCTACAACATCAACGACCGCTGGCGCGTGGGCCTCACCTTCGGCTACCTCTTCAACCACACCAAGGAGCTCGATGCCACCACGGGCAACCTCATCGACCTCGGCAACAAGAACGGCTACCGCGTGGGACCCTATGTCCACTACAACCTCATCCACTACAAGCGCTGGATATTCTTCCTCGAGGCCGAAGCCCTCTTCACCTACTATCCCAAGTACATGGCCGCCAACATCAGCGGCAGCATGCCTCCCGCTCCCGGTACCACTCCTCCCACCTACGACGTGAAGCGCACCAGCTTCGACCTCACCCTCAAGCCCGGCCTCACCTTCGTGCTTAACGAGCATGTGAACATCGACTTCAACCTCAACCTCCTCGGCTTTGTCTACCGCAACTACAAGGAGACCCGCCTCGACACCAACGTGGAGACCACCCATGCCGACGGCGGCCTGCAGCTCGACATCCTCGAAGGCAGCCTCGAGAACTACTGGCGCGAAATAGCCATCGGCGTCACCTTCAAGTTCTGATGTCTGAACCCCCTTTGCGGGCCGGGGCGAGAGCCCTTGCCCGCAACAAGATAAAATTAAAAACAAAGAAACAATGAAACGAATCCTTTTGGTGCTCGCCGCCACCGTTATCTGCGGCGCAAGCCTTTTCACCTCGTGCAAGAAGGACGAGGAAAACACCCCCGGCGAGGGCATCGCCATGATTGTCAAGAACGGACAGATCGACTATTGGCGTCAGATTGAGACCGCTTTCCGCAGCGCCTGCTCGGAGAAGGGCCTTGAGGCCTACTATTACGCCACTACGGCCGAGAACGCCTATCAGGAGCAGATTGCCGCCGTGGAGGAACTCAGGAACAGCGGTAAGAATCTGAAGGGCATCATCTTCGTCCCCAGTTTCGGTGTGGGCGGCGAGAGTGCCGAGGCCGCGGTGGCTGCTCTGGCCGCCGAGTGCGGCATCCCGGTGGTTATCCTCGACTCGCCCGTCGGCGACGCCAGCCCGCTGGCCGCGTGTCCCTACTTCGGCACCGACAACGCCGCCGCGGGCCGCGCCATGGCTGCCCATGTCGCCGCCGACCGCATCGCCGCTTTCGCCATGGCCAACAGTCCCGGCGTCGAGCGCGCCCAGGCCTTCAAGGCCCTCAAGCCCAACACCGACATCTTCACCGTGGGCGACGTGGCCGTCAGCGAGGTGCAGGCCGTGATGAATGAATACAACGACTTTGTCTTCTTCAACGGCAACGACTGCATCGGCGTCCTCGCCATGCTCAAGGCGGCGGGCAAGAACGTCTACACCTTCGACGTCTACGGCGAGTTCCTCGACGAGCTCATCGCGGGCAACACCTTCCTCAAGGGTGTCATGGCGCAGAACACCTTCGCCATGACCCGCAAGGCCGTGGATGCCGTCGTGGCCCGTGCCACCAGCGGCGAGATGGTCCCCACCTTCTACATCACCTCCGCCAACCTCGACGACCCCAACGTGCAGCCCTTCCTCGAGTTCTACGGCCGCACGAACAGCTCCACCTCCGCCTTGAGCACCGTCACCTATTACACCTACAGCGACGGCACCACCGGGAGGGAGTGAAAAAAACTTTCGTATCTTTGCACTTGAAAAAATAATGATCAATTATGAGAACAATTTTCGTTACCTTAAAGAAAACTCTTGTTTTGCCGGCTTTAGCGGCCACGCTTTTTACCGCCTGCCATACTTCGAACAATGAAGTAGTTGACAGTGGGCAACTGGCAGCCGACAGCTTTCAACTTTCAACTAAATCTGACGACAACAGCGATTTTGTGGCCATCACCGACGTGGTGCCCGATGTGATTCTGGAGATTCGCTACTACGGCACCTACAACTTCGTCGGCACCCGCATCGACGGCTACCTGCAACCAACGGCGCTGCTCACCCGTGAGGCCGCCGACAGCCTCAAAGCTGTGAGCGACGAGCTTATCAAGCAGGGATATCGTCTCAAAATCTACGATGCCTACCGTCCACAGATGGGAGTGGACCATTTCGTGCGCTGGGGCAAAGACCTCGACGACACATTGATGAAGTCCTATTTCTATCCCAACGAAACGAAGGACAGCCTCTTTATCAAAGAATACATCGCCACTCACAGCAGCCATTCGCGCGGCTCGACCGTCGATCTCACCCTCTTCGACATGCGTACCGAGAAAGAGGTTGATATGGGCGGCACCTTCGATTGGTTCGGCCGCGAGAGCCACCCCGACTGTGGCGGGAATCCAAAGACAGGTGAATGGCGACGTAACGACACCATCACCGCACAGCAGTTCGCCAGTCGCATGATTCTCCGGAAGGCCATGCTGCGTCACGGTTTCAAGCCTTACGACTGCGAGTGGTGGCACTTCACGCTGAAGAACGAACCCTACCCTGACACCTACTTTACCTTCCCCGTGCAGCAATAATACAATCAGCGAATTTGAATCGATAATCAATCAAGCATTCCCCGAATGAAAACCAAGGAGATAACCGAAAAGAAGATGATGGGCAAGTCGACACGTGCCGGCCTGCTGGTAGTGATAGTGGCCATCATCACGTTGGAGGCCACCAGCCTTATTCAGTATTACTATTCGCAGCGTGGTATCAAGCAGGAGGCTTCGTTGAGGGCCCAGAGCGAATTGCGGAGTGCCGAAAACGAGATTATGGGCATTGTGGACCAGGCCGAAGGAGCCGTTCGTAACAGCCTCTGGGTGGCAGAATGGTGTCTGGACAATCCCGACAGTCTGGTGCGTGTACCGCAGCGCGTGGTGGAAAACAATCCTGTGGTGGTGGGTTCCACTATCGCCCTCGTGCCCGGATACAGCAAGAAACACCCACTCTATGCACCCTATGCCACCCGCAATTCCGAAACTGGCGAAATACAAACGCTCTCATTAGCCACTGACGACTACGACTACCCGTCTCAGGAATGGTTCACCAAACCTCTGGAACTCCATGGCGGCTATTGGTCGGAACCCTATTACGACGAAGGCGGTGGCAATATGCTGATGACCACCTTCTCGATGCCCGTCATGGATCGCAATGGAAAAGTTGCCGCCATTCTCACCGCCGATATATCGTTGCAATGGCTCACCGAATTGATGGGAAGCATCGAGGTCTACCCCAATGCCTTCAGTACAGTGGTGAGCCGCAACGGACAGATTATGGTCTGCCCCGTCGAGTCGTTGGTGATGAACAAAAACGTCCTCCAGTTTGCCGCCGAATCGTCCGACTCTGACGCATTGAGCAGCATCAACGAGGCTATGCTCTCTGGCCAGGAGGGCGAAATGGAGGTAAGATATAAAGGTGAAGAAAACAGAATTTATTTCGCCCCAGTGGAACGGACGGGATGGTCACTTTCTATCGTGGTGCCGGAGAAAGAGATGTTCGCTGGCGTCCGTAAAGTAGGAAGGTTGGTGACAATACTCCAGTTGCTGGGTGTGGTGATGATTGTAATCATCCTCCGTGTGATTGCCAAGAACCAGATGAAATACAAAAAACTTGCCACTCAAAAGGAACTGATACAGAACGAACTTCGCATCGGACACGAGATTCAGATGTCTATGATACCAAAGACTTTCCCCGCATTCCCAGAACGTACCGACCTCGATTTTGCCGCCACCTTGATTCCCGCCAAGGAAGTGGGGGGAGACCTGTACGACTTCTACATCCGCGATGAGAAACTCTTCTTCTGCATTGGCGACGTAAGTGGAAAAGGGGTGCCAGCGGCATTAGTGATGTCGGTGACACAAAGCCTTTTCCGTGCCATATCGGCCCACGAGACGAACCCCTCCAAGATTGTCATTTCGATGAACAACTCAATGTCGGAGAACAACGAAAGTAATATGTTTATTACCTTCTTCTGCGGTATTCTTGACCTCACCACCGGCTTGCTTCGCTATTGCAATGCAGGACATAACCCGCCGATGTTGAACACCGAAAAACTACCGGTCTTGCCCAACTTCCCGTTAGGTGTCATGCCAGGCATGGTATTTCAGGAACAGGAGACCCGGTTGGAGTACGACGATACCCTCTTCCTCTATACCGACGGTCTCACCGAAGCTGAGAATGCCTCGGCGGAACAGTTCGGTGAGGAGCGCATGGAGGCTTTTCTCGGCACAAAACGCAACGCACAAGCCTTACTCGACACTATGCAGGAGGCTGTGGACTGCTTTGTGAGCGATGCTCCACAGAGCGACGACCTCACGGTGCTCGTCATTCACTACATGGCCCATCCCGCCACCGAACAGCAGGAACGTCACCTCATCCTCCATAACGATATACAGCAGATACCCCAGTTGGCTGAATTCGTCGAGACCATCGCTGAAGAGAAACAACTCGACCAGAGTCTGGCCATGAGCCTCAACCTGGCATTGGAGGAGGCCGTTACCAACGTTATCCTCTATGCCTACCCCAAGGGAGCCGACGGACTGGTAGACGTGGAGGCCATCTTAAAGCCACACTCACTCGAATTCATCATCACCGACAGTGGAGTCCCCTTTGACCCCACTGCCGTCCCAGAAGCCGACGTTACCCTTTCGGCCGACGAGCGACCTATTGGTGGCCTAGGCATCTATCTGGTAAATAAGTTAATGGACGAACTTCACTACCAGCGCATCGATGATAAAAATGTATTATCAATGAAAAAAAACATCTAATCTTATGAATATTACTATTGAAAACGCAAACAACATAACTATTGCCAAACTGGCGGGACGCCTCGACACACCCGCTTCATCTGAAGTTACACCCATTTTCGAGCAGCTGCAGAACAGCGCCGACGGCACCGTAGTGCTCGACTGCACCAACCTTGCCTACATCTCCAGTTCGGGCCTCCGTCTCTTCCTCACGCTGCGCAAGGCAGCCTCCGCCAAAGGCGGAAAAGTGATTCTCAGGAGCATCAGCAACGACATCCGTCAGGTGTTTATGATGACCGGATTCCTCAATTTGTTTGAGATAGAATAACCCCCTCCTCTCCACATGTTTTATCTCACACAAAAGGGTCTTCCCCTGTTCGTCCTTCTCCCTGACAACGTTTCGTCGACAACAGAAACAGCGTCTTCGGCCATATCGACGAATATATAAAGTACACATTAGCCGTGGAAGCAGCTCGAGCCAAGGGCTAGTGACCCACTGCACCTACTACCAACAATTCACGGCACTGTCAGGCCGCCGCAGCTTACTGCGGCGGCCTGACAGACTATAGAGCTTGTATCTAAAAATCCCTCCTGCAGAAGAAATTTCTTGCAGGAGGGAAACTATTTATTCCTTTTATCTCAGAAGAATTCAGTCTCTAGGATGCACTATGCGGAAACTGATGGGCTTACCGTTGACGAGTGTACCATTAACAGTGAGAGTAAAGGTGTTTTCATCAAGTGTAACAACAGCGGTACCAGTTGTAAAGGCTGAGGTGCCAGAGACATTTTCTCCATTGAGGAAATACCAGAGGCTGGGAGCATTCTGATACCGTAAGTCTAACATATCGTCCTCATTCTGCACGTTAGGTCCTTCAAGCATGACGTGGAAGTGTAGCACATGATCCGGATCTGCCTGAGTGAGATCATAAGTGTAGTTGGCGATGTTCTGGAGGTGGCAATCAATCATGAAGATGGTTCCATCTGTCTCACTGGAACAGGTCAAATTAGCGTTATTGTCATTGACAGAACCCGAAGTTACGCCTTGATAAGTCTTGCCGTTGTAAATCATCTGGTTGTCACCAGCTGTAGCAGTGCTCTTGTCATCATCTTTGCTGCAGGAAAATGCAAAAAGCATCGTGGCGGCTGCAAAAAGAAAACATAATTTTTTCATTTTCTAAAGTTTTTATGATTGTTTGTTGAGAAAATGTAAAAATACATGATTATTTCACCGGATGGTCGCGGTGGAAGGCCTCGAGGCGGGCTTTGAGGTCGGGGAACTGGTCGCGGAGCACCAGAGCAACGCAGGCACGGATGCCCTGCTTGTGGGAGCCTGTGATGTCGAGGGCGATGGCGCTGATACCGTAACGGATAAGCTCGTTGAGGAGGTCAACACCACCGAAGCCAGGATAGCAGAAAGTGAAGTAGAAACCGTCGCCGATATCCTCACCCATATCCTTATCATATACGATATAGAAGCCGTTGTCGGCGAAGTATTTCTTCATGATGCCAGCCTTCTCGCCATACTCCTTGATATCCTTGACGAAGTTGAAAGTGCCGTCGTTAGCGCCTTTCAGCATGGCGGCCATGGCGTACTGGACGCTGTGGGCGGTACCGGAGGAGAGGCAGTAGAGGGTACCGAAGATGAGGGCGCGGCCGAGCTGCGTCTGGCTGTAGTAGCGGGCCAGGTCGGGGCACTCCATATTGAACAACTTGGGGCTGACCACCATCATGGCGATACGCTCACCAGCATAGCTGAAGCTCTTCGAACCGGAAATCATGATGACGTAGAGGTCGGTATACTTGGCCACGGTGGGCTGGAAGGGAGCCTGACCGGGAACGCTGTAATCCTTACGGAAGTCCATGAGGAAGTAGGCGGAGTCTTCCATGACAACGACACCGTACTTATTGGCCATCTCACCGATAATCTGCAGCTCGTGGTCGGTGAAGCAGAACCAGGCGGGGTTGTTGGGGCTGCTGAAAATCATGCAGGCCACATCACCGTCCTTGAGTTCCTCTTCGAGTTTGTCGCGCAATTTGTCGCCACGATACTCATAGACGTCAAAGGCTTTCATGGGGATGCCGAGCACGCGGCACTGCTGCTTCTGCACGGGGAAGCCGGGATCGATGAAGAGCACCTTAGTCTTCTTGGCATCGTAGCGGGTGAGCGTGAGGAAGCTGGCGAAGCCTGCCTGCATGGAGCCCACGGTGGGCACGCAGCATTCGGGCGTCACGTCGATGTCGAGGAAATTCTTCACGAAGCGGGCGGCCTCCTTCTTGAAGTCGGCGGTACCGTAGATTTCGGGATAGATGCTGGCAACGCCGCTCTTGAGGGCCTCGATCTGGGCGTTGACACCCACCTGCGGGGCGGGGAGACCGGGGATGCCCATCTCCATCTTCACAAAGCGGATGCCGGTATCCTTCTCCACATCCTGTATCATCTTGCGCATCTCGCGGATGCTGGCCTTGCCGGGGTTCTGGATTTTGTTGGCCGCGGCAATGCGGTCTATCGTTTCTTTTGCTATGGGTATTTGGGTCATGTTATATTGTGTTAATGTTTGATTGCTTGAATGTTTGATTGCTTGAGTGCTATTTCGTATTAAAGCCTTTGAGTTTAACGACATTGATGGGGCTAATGTCCTTGATGAGGTTGTAGACTTCCTTCTGTTCTTCGGCGGGGGCGGGAGTGAAGATGGAGACAATCTCTTGAATCTTCACGTCGACAAACTGCTGAAGAGACAGCACATTGGTATTGGTCTTATGAACGCGCTGCAGGTCACGCAAGGCGGCGATGATGGCTTGACGGGCTTTGGGCTGGTCCTTGGTCATCATGTCGAGTCCGAGCCGGTGGTAGCTGTAGTAGGCATCGTGCAGCGGAGCATAGGCACCGTTGGTGTGGTTTTCCATGAACCAGTAGCGGTTGCGTCCACCTTTGGAGTCCCATCCGGCATATTTGGAGTTGTCGACGGCTTGTACCACCTGCTGTGCCAACTGGAAGAAGGAATCCCCTCCATTGGGAGCGAAGCTGTCGAAATAGAGGCCGAGCATCACATAGCAGTAGTAGGCCATCGTGGAGGAGAGGACATCGTGGAAGTTGTTGAGATCAAAATCGAGGGGATTACTCTCGTTGAAGGAAAAGGAGAAGTTTCCCTGCTCCATGTAGTTGAAGAGGCCGGTAGTATAGGTGGAGTTGTAGACAGGGCGTTTGAGTTGGATGGAGAGTTGACCGACAAAGTCGGTGGCGGAGGTGCGCTGATTGAGGATGATAGAGATGGAGCATTCAATTTTCTCCTGTTGCTGCCATTCTGCATTGGTCCATTTCTTTCCGTTGATGAAATCCTCGAGGGCCTGCTTCATATTGTCGAAGATCTTTTTGTCGCCTCCCGACTCATACGGTTGCGTCGTGGTCATTAGTTTTTGGTAGTTGATGGAGACCGAACAACGGAATTCCTGTCCCCGTACTACACAGAAACAGAACATTATCAGTACTATAGACAATATTCGGCGCATACTTTACCTCGCAAAGATACGAAATAAATTTCAATATTTGTCACCTTGGCTCAAAAAGCGGAGAAAAAAATTTCGCGCGCGTGCGCGTGTACATATTGTTGAAAACTTTACCATTTTTTGCCCTGTATGTCGGAGTTTTTTCGTATCTTTGCACATCATTATTGAAAATAACAAGACTACTATATGAGCGAAAATCAGAATGTTGACTACAGTGCGAGTAACATTACCGTACTTGAAGGACTGGAAGCCGTGCGTGTGCGCCCGGCCATGTATATCGGCGACGTGAACGAGCGCGGCCTGCACCACCTGGTGTACGAGGTGGTGGACAACTCTATCGATGAGGCTCTTGCGGGCTTCTGTAACAAAATTGACGTTAAAATCAACGAGGACAATAGCATCACTGTCGAGGACAACGGCCGTGGTATCCCCGTGGACATGCACGAGAAGGAACACCGCTCGGCCCTCGAGGTTGTTATGACGGTGCTGCACGCCGGCGGTAAGTTCAACAAGAACTCCTACAAGGTCTCCGGCGGTCTTCACGGCGTGGGTGTCAGCTGCGTCAACGCCCTCTCCGACCACATGATTGTGCAGGTCTACCGTAACCACAAGATATATCAGCAGGAATATAGCAAGGGCAAACCCCTTTATGCCGTCAAAGAGGTCGGCACCACTGACAAGCAGGGTACCAAAATCACCTTCCACCCCGACGGCACCATCTTCACCGTCACCGAGTACAAGTATGACACGCTGCTCGAACGCATGCGCGAGCTGGCATACCTGAACAAGGGCATCACCATCGATATTACCGATCTCCGTGAGATGAAAGAGGACGGCACCCCCCTGCGCGCCGACCACTTCTACAGCGAGAAGGGCCTGCGCGACTTCATCGCCTACCTTGACGAGAACCGCGAGAAGCTGATGCCCGAAGCCATCTATATCGAAGGCGAGCGCAAAGGCATCCCCATCGAGATTGCCATGCAATACAACACTGGCTACAGCGAAAACCTACATAGTTATGTGAATAACATCAACACCCATGAGGGTGGTACCCACCTGGCCGGATTCCGCAGTGGCCTGACCCGCACGCTGAAGAACTATGCCGACCGCAGCGGGCTGCTGCAGAAAGCCAAAGTGGAGATTACCGGCGACGACTTCCGCGAGGGCCTCACAGCCATCATCTCCGTGAAGGTCGCCGAGCCTCAGTTCGAGGGCCAGACAAAGACCAAGCTCGGCAACGCCGAGGTGCGTGGTGCCGTCGACGAGGCCGTCAGCGAAATGCTGGAGAACTACCTCGAGGAGCATCCCAACGAGGCCCACACCATCGTGGACAAAGTCATCCTGGCCGCCCGCGCCCGTCAGGCGGCCCGCAAGGCCCGCGAGATGGTGCAGCGCAGCAACGTTTTCAGCTCCGCCGGCATGCCTGGCAAGCTGGCCGACTGTCAGAGCAACGACCCCGCCGAGTGCGAAATCTTCTTCGTCGAGGGTGACTCGGCAGGCGGTAGCGCCAAACAGGGCCGTGACCGTCGCTTCCAGGCCATCCTGCCGCTGCGCGGTAAGATTCTCAACGTGGAGAAAGTGATGCGCCACCGCGCCTTCGAGAGCGAGGCCATCCGCGACATATATACTGCCCTGGGCGTCACCGTGGGCACCCCCGAGGACCCGCAGGCCCTCAACCTCAGCAAACTGCGCTACCACAAGGTCATCATCATGACCGATGCCGATGTCGACGGTGCTCATATCGACACCCTGATGCTCACCTTCTTCTTCCGCTACATGCCGGAACTCATCGAGAATGGATACGTCTACCTGGCCACTCCCCCACTCTACCTCGTCAAGAAAGGCAACAAGCAGGTCTACTGCTGGACGGAAGACGACCGCGAGCGCGCCCTCATGGAGTTCGGCGACAAGGGCATCCACGTGCAGCGCTACAAAGGTCTAGGTGAGATGAACAGCGACCAGCTGCGCGACACCACCATGGACCCTGAAGGCCGTCAGCTGCGCCAGGTAACCATCGAGAACGCCGCCAGCGCCGACCGCATCTTCTCGCTTCTCATGGGCGACGATGTGCCGCCCCGCCGCGCCTTCATCGAAGCCAACGCCACATACGCCAATATTGATGCTTAATAACTAGGCACTCCTAGGAACGCCTAGGATATCCTAGGAATGCCTAAAAAAAATAATCCCATGGATAAAAGAAACCTTCTGCTCATCAGCAACAGCACCATGCGCGGCGAAGCCTATCTCGGCTGGTGCAAGGACATGATTGCCGACTTCTGCCGTCGGCACAACGTGAAAAAGGTACTCTTCGTGCCGTATGCCGGCGTGAGTCTCGCCGAAGGCGGTCTCACCAAGAGTTACGATGCCTACGAGAAGAAAGTGGCTGCCGTGTATGCCGAGTTTGGTGTGAAACTGACCTCCGTACACCACAAGGCACTGCCTGTCAACGCCGTCTACGACACCGACTGCGTGGCCGTGGGCGGTGGCAACACCTTCCACCTCGTCCGCGAGCTGCAACGTACAGGCCTCCTGCAGGCCATCCGCCAGCGCGCCTTCGACGGCATGCCCTATATGGGCTGGAGCGCCGGTTCGAATGTGGCCGGTCCCACCCTCTGCACCACCAACGACATGCCCATCGTCATGCCTGCCTCGTTCGACTGCATGGGCTTGGTACCCTTCCAGATCAACCCTCACTACACCGACTTCTTCGACCCGAAGCACGGTGGCGAGACCCGCGACGACCGCCTGAAAGAGTACATCATGGTGAACCCCAAAGCCACCGTCGCCGCTATCCGTGAAGCCACCGCCCTCCTCCTCGAAGACGGCAAACTCTCCCTCATTGGCAAGCCCAATAAGATGAAGGTCTTCAAGACCAAGATGGAGAATACCAAGGAGTACGACCTCAGCAGCAACATCGACTTCCTGCTAAAGGCCTAATCCAACATAATGGATATAAAAGAAGCGGCCCGCGCGATGCGCGGGCCGCTTCTTATTTACTTCTCAAAAGAGCCTTTAGCGCACTCCCAAGAAAATCTCGTTCATCGCCTTCTCGATAGCGCGACGGGTGGCGACGGCCTCGTCTCCGCCCGACTCCTCGGCCTTGCAGACACACAGCAGGTCGTTGTTGCTACCGTTGAGAATCTGAATCGTTACCGTGATGGCACGTTCGTCGAAAAAGCCTCGTCTGCTGTTGCCCTCGCCATAGTTGATCACCATTGTCTGAGCAGCATCCTCCTTCTTCACCTCCGCCACACGGACATAGCCACGACCCATCAGGTAGCCGGCAATGAGGTCAGCGGGATTCACGCTATTGCTGGTGGTGGAGCCATAGGTAGCGTGACGGTTTCCCCAGGTGTCGCCCGTCACAGAGTTGCGCTCGGCAGTGGGAGTCACATAGAAAAAGCGATAGCCTTCCATAGAGCCATTACGCGAGATGGACGTATCGGCAATAGAGAGACAACTGGTGAACAGAAGAGCACCAACGCAGAGGAGTAAAAATGAATAGATTTTCTTCATAATGATATCTTTTTTTTGTTTCTAACTGAATGCAAAAATACACACTTTTTATGATGTAGCCAAATTTATTTTGTCAGATAACTAAAAATGTGTACTTTTGCACATATTTTCTTAGTGATAAAAACAGCCTATGACAAAATACATTGGAGCGCATGTGAGCGCATCGGGCGGCGTGGGAAACGCCATTTTGAACGCGGAGACCATCGGAGCCAACGCTTTTGCATTGTTTACACGTAATCAGCGCAGCTGGGTGAGCAAGCCGCTGCCACAGCTGGAGATTGACGGCTTCAAGGCGCTACTTATTGACCGCGGCTTCAAGCCAGAGATGGTGCTGCCGCACGACAGCTACCTCATCAATCTCGGCTCGCCCGACGAGGAGACACTGCAGAAAAGCCGCGCTGCCTTCCTCGACGAGATGCAACGCGCCCAGCAGCTCGGCCTGAAGTTGATGAACTTCCATCCAGGCAGCCACCTCAACAAGATAAGCGAGGAGGAATGCCTCGACCAGATAGCCCGCGAGGTGAACGCCGCGCTGGCGCAGACCGAGGGCGTGACGGCAGTGATAGAGAACACTGCCGGACAGGGCACCAACCTCGGCTGGAAGTTCGAGCATATCGCCCGCATCATCGCCGGCATCGACGACAAGAGCCGCGTGGGCGTCTGCATCGACACCTGCCACACGCTGGCGGCAGGTTACGACCTCTCGACCGAGATGGGCTACCAGTTCTGCTTCGAAGAGTTCGACCGCCTTGTAGGCTTCAAATACCTCCGCGCCATACACCTCAACGACAGCAAGAAGGGCAACGGCAGCCATGTGGACCGCCACGAGGTGCTGGGCGAAGGCTTCTTAGGCAAAGCCTTCTTCCCTCGCTTCATGCACGACGAGCGCTTCGACAACATGCCCATCATCCTCGAGACCCCCGACCCCACCCGCTGGGCAGAAGAAATCAAATGGCTCCGCAGCCTGTAATTTTTTATGAAAAGAAAGAGAACTATCCTAATGGTCGCCCTGTTGATGGCTGGGTGCAATGGTACAATTGCACAAGGCTTATTTACCGTATGCAACGAAACTCCCCTTAACTGGGAAAGCCTGCGCGGTCCCGTGAAAGAGATGGAACTTCAAGAACTCCTTGTGTTTGAAGATGGCGAGATTTATTACGAGGACACACTATATCTGCGTTTCAACAAGGAAGGGCAACTCATGCAGCGCAATAGCCTTTGGCATGAAGAGTATCCTTACAGCAAATACCTCTATACCGATGGCAATCTGACCGAGGTGAAGAGCTGGAGCAATGTCGACAGCGCCACTACTCAATACCACTATTCCCCTGACGGATGCCTGTCATACTCCGTCATCTTTTTCTACGAAAACGCCGAGCCAATAGTCTATGACACTACCAAATATCTCTGCGACTCGCTATGCCGCATCACCATGGAGATATTCCATGGTTTTAAAGACACTGTCCACTGCTCCTATGACAATCACGGCAGGATAGCGGCTTGGTGCAACTGGGAACGGTGTGACGAAGGATGTGATGGTTGCACCTCATACATTTACGATAAACAAGGCCGACTTGTCAAAGAGCAACACAGACACCGATACTCAAATGGCGACAAAGAGTATATCTACAACAAAGAAGGTGACGTGTCGGACTTCAAAGACACTTTTGCCATCGAAGAGCATGCCCACTACGACTACACCTACGACAGCCACGGAAACTGGCTGACCCGCACAAACGGGAACACCATTATCAGACGCAAAATCACTTATTATGAATAGATTACACCCTGACACCCTACCCTTCCTGCAGGAACTGACCGTCAACAACAACCGCCCATGGTTCAACGACCACAAGGACCGCTGGCTGGCCATCAAGGAACAGTTCGAGGTTTTTACCCAAGCCTTGATTGACGAAATGGTGAAATACGACGACACGCTGGTGGGACTGACGGCCAAGAACAGCGTCTACCGCATCTACCGCGACACGCGCTTTTCGGCTGACAAGACACCCTACAAGACCCATATCGCCTGCTTTCTCAGCAGCTGGGGGCCGAAGAACAGCGGTGTGCCAGGATACTACTTCCAGCTGGGCACCGAGGAGGCCTACGGCCTAAAGGGTACCTGCAACCTCGGCGGCGGCATCTTCATGCCCACGCCCGATGCCCTCAACGCCATCCGTCAGGAGATATTCTACTGCACAGACGAGTTCCTCTCCATCATCAACAACCCCACATATAAAAAGTATTTCGGCAACGAGTTCTTCACCATGAAGAAGCTGCAGCGCGTCCCCAAAGGCTACCCTGCCGACTGGGAATATGCCGACCTGCTGAAATACAAGGACTACTGCACCAGCTATACTATGCCAGAAAAGCTTCTCGCGAGCGAAAAGCTTTTCGATGAGGTATTGAAAGTGTGGCGTGCCAGCGTGCCGCTGAACCGCTTCGTCCAGCGGGCAATGGAAGACGTGAAGAAATGACAAATTTCTTATTCAAACTCAAAACAAATAATTCCTGATGAGAAAACGCATAGCACTCGCCACCGTCGCAGTATTGGTCCTGACTATCGTCGTCGCCTGCGCCTCGCATCACACGGCCTACAGCCACTCCATCCTCTCGCGCCAGCAGAGGAAACTGGTGGACGAGGCCATCGAAGACATCGCCAATAAGAACACCCTGCCGAGGATGGATGTGTGGGGCAGCAACATGTACGACGTCACGGAGAGCCAACTGCTGAACCGCCTGCTGGCCATCGAAGACCTCGACTCGCTGGCGCGCACACACCCCTCCCCTGCCCTACGTACCACCGCCGGCATCATCCTCATCGAGAAAGCACCCCAGACCGCCCGGCGCCTGTTGGCAGACCTGCTGTCGGATACCAGTACCCTCATGATTACCACCTACGGATTTTGCATCGCAACCCAAAACGGCAACACCGTGGGAAACACGCTGCTCTCATACGTCCTCTATCACAACTTCTATTCCCAAAAGGAGCTGGCCTCGATAGACAGTCTCATCCTTTCCAACCCTGCCTACCGTCATCTGGACCGCTACCACAAACTCACCCATACGCCCATCGCGCGCGAAATGTTCTTCAGCGACTTGAGGAACCACCCTTGGCGCAGCGGACGCTTCCGCCCTGATGTGCTGACCGACAACCGTCTGATTGCAGACACTCTCTTCTTCTATCGCCAAGCACTGCAAGCATTGCAGATGCAGGGAACGCCTCGCTGCTACCTCCTCGACGTCTACTGGCGCGACCTCAAAGGCTACACCCTGGTGCAGCTCTACCTTGCCGAGCCCGACCGGCTGGCGCTGCTGCTCCTCGACGGGAAATACGACATTGTGGATACGCTGACCATCGCCCAACCCCTTCGCGAGCAGTCCCTCAATGATACCGACACCCTCTTCACCCACAGCCGCTTCGTGGTCAAGAAACCACCCGTAGCCATAAGCACCGAGGAACTGACTACCCGGCACAACCCAGACGGGACCCTTGACACCCTCGGCCGCAACGTCATCACAAACAGCTACGACCTCGACTTCGAATCTGGCCGCTTTGTCTTCATAAGAAAGGGAACACAATACCTTGACACCGAGTCGGGTCGCATGATACTCAAGAAAGAATGAACCTGTTTAAAAACAGAAGAAGCAAGCCAAAAGGCTTGCTTCTTCTGCATTTTATCGCACACTAGGGAAGACATCAGGTAAAAATGCCCGCCACCAACGATACAATCAATGCCGCAGGGGCTACGAAGCGCACAAGGATGTGGTAGAACACCTTGAACCACGAGATTTTCAGCACACCGTGGTTGGAGAGTTCGTCGTGGATATCGTCCTTCTTCATGAACCAACCGAAGAAGATAATCGTCAACAGGGCGCAGATAGGCGGCAAGTAGGAGCCCGTAAGTTTGTCGAGCCAGTCAAAGAACGACATGCCAGCCAGTTTGTTATCGTTGAGTATTCCTCCATCGAAGGAGAAAGAGGCGACAACAGCCACCAAAGCCAACACTATTGAAAGAATGATAGCCGAACGCTTGCGGCTCTTGCCGTAGTCGGCGCCCCATGCCGTCAACGCTTCCAAAAGCGAGATGGCCGACGTCAACGCCGCCACTGCCAGCAGCAGGAAGAAAGCGCCACCGAAGACAATGCTGCCCACATTACCCATGGAGTTGAACACCACAGGCAACACGTTGAACACCAATCCAGGCCCACCATCGGGGCTCTGATCAAAGGCGAAGACCGCCGGGAAGATGGCCACACCCGCCAAAATGGCGATAGCGGTATCGCACACGGTAATCCACATAGCGCTCTTGAAGAGGCCATCGCCCTTGGGGATATAGCTACCGTAGACAATCATCACCCCCATACCCACGGAAAGCGAGAAGAGCGCCTGACCCAAAATGGCGAGGACACCCTCCCAGGTGAGCAGCGAGAAGTCGGGGTGGAACAGATAGTAGAGCCCCTTGGAGGCTCCCGGCAGCGTCAGCGAGCGTACGCAAAGCAGGAGCACCAAAACAAGAAGTATGGGCATCAAGATTTTTGATACTTTCTCGATACCATTCTGAACGCCACCAAGGATAATCACCAACGTGAGCACCATGAAGACGACCAGACACACCACCGGCATTAGCGGTGAGGCGGCGAAGGTAGCGAAGTGGTTGGCGAAGTCGCCGTCAGCAATGGAGGAGAGGGTGCCTGTGACCGACTCCCAAAAATAGTTCAACGTCCAGCCCGAGATGACCAAATAGATGGCCAAAATGAGGAAACTGGTGATGAGACCCAAGAGACCGACATAGCGCCAGCCCTTGCGTTGAGGGCGCATGATTTCAAATGCCTTCATCGGGGTGCTTCCCGTACGTCGGCCAATCACCAGCTCGCTCAGCAGAAGAGTCATACCGATAAGGAAGACAAAAGCCAGATAGAGGATGATGGCGGCGCCGCCACCATATTTTCCACAAATATAGGGGAAACGCCAGATATTGCCCAGACCGATGGCTGAGCCCGCGGCAGCCATGATAGCGCCAAACGAAGAGGAAAAACCTGATTTATTTTCTGCCATAGTTGTTTTGGTAAAAATATGGAGACGCGCCAAAACGCGTCTCCATACTATGAAAATCAAATTGTATTACTCAGCTTTGATATTAGGTTCCTCAAGACCATAGCCTTTCTTCTTGTCAACGGCCTTCAGGTAGATCGAAATAAGCAAGGCAGCGATACCAAGAGCGGCCAGCATCACCAAGGCCCAAGTGTAGTCGAGCTCATGGGCGGCAGCACCTTCCTCGTTGGTCTTGTTGAGCACTAAACCAATGAGGGCGGGGAACAAACCAAGGCCGATGTTCTGAATCCAGAAGATAGCGGCATAGGCCGAACCGATGATCTTCTCGTCAACCAACTTGGGCACCGAAGGCCACAGGGCGGCGGGCACCAGCGAGAAGGATGCACCGAGAACGAGGATGGTGACATAAGCCACAACGACACCGCCAGCAGCGGAAGCTTCCGAGACGCCGGGCAGGACGAAGGCAAAGGTGAGGTGGCAGATAACCAGCAGGATAGAGCCTAACATCAGCATCGAAGCAGCCTTACCTTTGTGGTCGACATAGTTGCCAAGAATAGGAGTGATGGCCACAGCCAACAGCGGGAACACAGCGAAGATGGTCTCGGCGGTACCACGCATATAGCCCATGTAGCAGTAGACAATCAAGGCAATAATAGCCACACCCATCAGTCCGTATTTCAGACCTTTGTTTTTCTTGATGAAATTGCTCGAGAACGAACCAGCAGCCACCACAAGCATCAGCAGGTACTGAACCCAGGTTACTGCTTCTTTGCCCCAGAAGGTATTGGGGTCGGCGGGAGTCAAATCCAAGTTACACTGCAGCATGTTGACGGCATACTTCTGGAAGGGGAAGATGGCGCTGTAGTAGAGCACGCAAAGCAGAGCCACCAGCCAGAATCCGAGGCTGGAGAAAATCTTGCCAAGGTCGCTAATTTTGAAGGGATCGTCCTTCTCCTCAGCCTCACCAGTCTGAGCATCGAGTTTCTTGTCCATGAAGAAGTAAACGATGAACATGATGAGAGCGATGCAGAGCAGGACGACACCGAATTTAACGGCATTGTCGACATGAACGCCACCACCGAGTTTTGCAAAATAAGGGCTGAAAATCATGCAGGTGGCCACACCCAGACGGGCGAGAGCCATCTCGGAACCCATAGCTAGAGCGGTCTCACGTCCTTTGAACCACTTAACGATACCACGGCTCACCGTGATGCCGGCCATCTCACAGCCGCAACCGAAGAACATGAAGCCTAAAGCTGCCAGTTTGGCAGAAGCAGGCATACCTTCGGCGAAAGGAAGGATAGTGCCTATGATGGGAATATCGCCATCCCAGTTGAGGTGAGTAGTGA
>Ga0310786_10004981_pt1 | contig 18210 bp, 15 predicted proteins | sample AusTroGonzalo_MG_FD_203881 | JGI IMG/M metagenome (GOLD analysis project Ga0310786, IMG submission 203881) | Bovine rumen microbial communities from tropical cattle in Woodstock, Queensland, Australia - Gonzalo_03 (v2) (version 2) | ecosystem: Host-associated > Mammals > Digestive system >... | reverse complement strand
AGAAGGTGGTGTAAGAGACCACCAGCTGATGGGTGATCATCAGGCTGTGCCGACTGGGGACTGCAAGTTCATGTATACCGTCGTCTGAGGGTTGCCCGCCCGAGTAAACGATGGAGGGTAGAACGCTTGAGCCATGGGGTGACTCATGGAGTAGATAAATGACAGGCGCCCCTCTGGGGAACAGAACCCGGCTTATAGGAGCAGTGTTTTTTTATTGTATGATTATGACGAAGCGCTTTCTGAGGAACATATATCATAAGCTTAGTCTGACCATCCGTTTCTTTACGGCTAAGCGTGTGATGGCTCAGGCTTCGGCGCTGACGTATTCCACACTTCTGGCTTTTGTTCCTGTCGTTGCGGTGATTTTCGCCATAGCGAGAGGCTTCGGCTATAACAAATACATCGAGATATGGTTCCGCGACGCGCTTTCGTCGCAACCTCAGGCAGCAGAGGCCATCATCGGCTTCGTCAACAGCTATCTCATCCACACCAAGAGCGGCATCTTCCTGGGCATCGGTCTGATCTTTATGCTATATACTGTACTGATGCTGATGAATAATGTAGAGGAGACCTTCAATCATGTCTGGCAGGTAAGCAACTCGCGACCTATCATTCGCTCGTTTACGAACTATCTTGCGGTTTTTTTGCTATTCCCTATTTTGCTCATCATTGCCATCGGTCTGTCGTTCTATATGACGGCCTTTGCGGCAGAGATAAGTCATTTCGAATATTTAGGTCCTATGGTGCGCCACCTGCTCGATCTGATACCGTATGTTCTTTTGTCGCTGCTCTTTATTGGACTGTATATCTATATGCCCAACACAAAGGTCAAGCCTTCTTGTGCCATTGTTCCGGGTATACTCGCAGGTGTTGGCATGCATATCCTACAGATAGTTTATATCCATTCGCAGATATGGGTGACTGGCTACAACGCCATCTACGGCTCTTTTGCTGCTTTGCCCCTCTTCATGCTGTGGATTCAGATGTCGTGGACCATCTGTCTGTTTGGCGCACAATTGACCTATACGAATCAGAACATGAATCGCATCGGCATTCATCTCGAAGTGTTGGATATTCATCCGTTGATAGATATGACGGATGATGAACTAAGCCCTGAAGCGACAGATCTCTATTCCGACCGCCTCGATTCCCTATAGTGTCTCACAATAGCTACATGTAACTTTTGTGAGATTGCGTTATTTCGTGTAGAAATCAATCAACTTCACGAGCGCCTGCTGACAGACTGGACAAAACTCAGGCTCTTCATTGGTACGCATGCGGCAGTTCTCACAACCGCGCCATACACCCTTTTCCAAGTATCCGCCACCCTCTACAAGACCTGCTTTACCTTCCTTGATGAGATTCTCCCACTTGATGAACGCGGTTGCCTTGGTGGTGAGGTTAGGCTCCCAGGGTTCAGTGTCGGCGAAGTACATCGGGTCGTCGTTGCCATAGGCATATTCATCGCCCAGTCCTCCGAAGCTGTGACCGAACTCATGTACCACAACCGGCAGGAACTGCGGACCACCTGTATAGCAGAGATTATACGAATTGTAGATACCACCACCGCCGTAGTGTTCTGTATTCACTAATATGATAATGTGCTCGTAGGGCGTACCGGTCAACAGGTCGTGCAGTCGTTTCAGATGGAGGGTAGTCAGATAGCGGTCGCTATAAAAGGTGTCGAAGTGAGAGCCCAAGGCCGTTTTTTTCCAAATGCCTTTCGCAGGCTCGCTGGTGCCCGATTCTTGCGATACAGATTTTAAGGCAATGATGTTAAAACGGTCCTCCAGCGATTTGAACGGCTCATGGTTGAAGAGCGAACCGATGGCTTTCTGGCAGTCGCTGAGATAATGGTCCATTTCATCCTCAGTATAGCCCTCTGCCACGAAGGCGATACGGATGCAACGCGAGGTATCGCTAGCCTGATGCAATACATCGTAAGGGATGATGTTTCGCGCTCCGGCCTTGCGAATCAGAATGTCGGAGGGTACGACGGTGTGGGTCATGGCAACAGCCGTCTGGGCATGGTTGTCATAAAGTTCGACGGTGATGTCGACGGTATCCTTGGGGAAGGGTACGAGAAACACGTTCTCGAACGACTTCTGCGTGTGCTTGGCCTCTTCAGTGGCCAGCCATTCCTGAAAGAGGGTAGAGAAGGAGTGGCGGAAGATGACTGTCTCGCTGTTGTGCCGGCGCATGATAACCTGCCCGTTACCTGTCAGTGGCACCTCATCCAGATGCTGGCGCTTGCCGTACCATCGGGGCAATACCACCAACTCGTCGACGTAGATATCTGTTTGCACGTTATTGCCTGCAAAGCAATAGTCCAACCGAAGCGTGCGGTCTTCAAAATAGTCTTCAAACTGCTGTGCCTGAACGCCGAGCGCAGATATCCACAATAATGCTAATATTAACTGCCTCATTAAAACCGTTTAATTCGTTATATCTGTGGTTGTAATTCTGAAATCAAGTTCTTGACGTAATCCCTGTTCCAATCTCTCAAGTGATGTCGCTGCCCGTCGTATTCTAGCAGATCGAGGTCGATAGCAACGATACCATCCTCATTATGAACACGCCCGATGCGCTTCTCCGTTTCTTTCAGCACCTCGCATAGCAGACCCTCGCCGAAAGTCGTCGTGCCCTTACAGAGCTGGTTCAGATATGGCTCCTTACGACTGGTGTTCACCGGATCTGTCCAGATGGCGGAGGTGAAATGTACTTCTGCCATCAACTGGGTCAGTTGTTCCTTGGCTTTTGCCAGGTTTTCCTCTTGGTTCTCGTTTGATGCGAGCGAAATAATCACTTCATGTAGCTTCATGTTTACTTCCTTTGATTTCGCTGCAAAATTACAAATTAGTGAGCGAAATACCAAATAAATCACTTTTTTTTGTTTATATGCGGTTATTTGAAATTTAATTCGTAAATTTGCAGCATGTATCGAAGAAATAGGCTTCTGATAGCGTTTGTGATATCAAAACATCAATATGAAAGTTACAATTCAAGAGCAAGAAGGTAGCGTGGTTGCCTTTCTGGAGGGACGTCTCGACACCCCCACCGCCTCGCAAGTTGAAGAAGGTTTGAAACCTCTCTATGATTGTAAGGGACAGGACATTATTATCGATTGTACAGGCCTTGATTACATTTGCTCCTCCGGTCTGCGCATCTTCCTCATGATTCTGAAAAGTACCGAGGAAAACGAAAACAACCTTTTTATTAAAGGTCTCTCTGACGATCTATATGCCGTGTTCGCTATGACGGGATTCGTGAAGCTTTTCCAGTTCATGTAAAATGTTAATGAAGAAACAATACAAGAACGAATTATGACCAAGTAATCGGGCAGGAAAATGCGAAGCGGAGTTGACAAATTGAAAGAAATATAGTTAATTTCGTGAATTTTTGCTCAAATATTTGGCCAAATGAAAATAAAAGTGTAATTTCGCGGCGCAATTCAATGAACAGTAATTTAAACTTTAATAAATAACAATTAAAATGAAGAAGTACAACTTTAATGCCGGTCCCTCGATGCTTCCCCGCGAAGTGATTGAGAAGACCGCTCAACAGTGTCTTGATTTCAATGGTTCGGGTCTCTCTCTGATGGAGATCAGCCACCGTGCAAAGGATTTTCAGCCCGTTGTCGACGAGGCTGTAGCTCTGGTGAAGGAGCTCCTCGACATTCCCGAAGGCTACTCAGTCATCTTCCTCGGCGGTGGTGCCAGCTTGGAGTTCTGCATGATTCCTTTCAACTTCCTGATTAAGAAGGCTGCTTACCTGAACACTGGTGTTTGGGCAAAGAAGGCCATGAAGGAAGCCAAGTTGTTTGGTGAGGTAGTAGAGGTGGCTTCTTCAGCCGATGCCAACTACACCTTCATCCCGAAGGATTGGACGGTGCCTGCCGATGCTGACTATCTGCACATCACTACCAATAATACCATCTATGGTACAGAGATCCGCAAGGACCTCGATGTCAACGTGCCCCTGATTGCCGATATGTCGTCGGATATCATGAGCCGTCCCGTTGACGTGAGCAAGTACGATGCCATCTATGCCGGTGCCCAGAAGAACCTGGCTATGGCCGGTGTGACCATCATCATCCTGAAGGACGAGAAGCTGGGTCGTGCACCCCGTGAGATCCCCACGATGCTCGACTACCGCACACACGTCGACAAGGGCAGTATGTTCAACACACCTCCTGTAGTGCCCATCTACTGCGCTCTTGAGAACCTCCGTTGGATCAAGGCTCAGGGTGGTGTAGAGGCTATGGACAAACTGGCTAAGCAGCGTGCTGAGATCGTCTATGGCGAGATTGATCGCAACAAGATGTTCGTTGGTACTGCTAAGGAGGAGGACCGTTCACTGATGAACCTCTGCTTCGTGATGGCCGATGAGTATAAGGAGCTGGAGAAGGACTTCCTCGACTTCGCTGTTTCAAAGGGTATGGTTGGCGTGAAGGGTCACCGTTCGGTTGGTGGCTTCCGTGCTTCTTGCTACAACGCTCAGACCATCGAAGGCTGCAACGCCCTCGTCGCCTGCATGAAGGAATTCGAAGCTAATCATTAATAATATAAGGAAACGAATGTGAATAATATGAATAATTTAATCCACGAATAAGAACGAATAATTTTTATTTTAATTCGTGAACAAGATTATTCATATTATTCACATTCGTTTCTAAAGAAAAAATATAATTATGAAAGTATTAGTCGCAACAGAGAAGCCTTTCGCAGCAGCCGCTGTGAATGGCATTAAGGCAGAAATTGAGGCAGCAGGCAATGAGCTCGTGCTGCTCGAGAAATATACTGAGAAGGCTCAGTTCCTGGAGGCTGTGAAAGATGCCGACGCCCTGATTATCCGTTCAGACAAGGTAGACGCTGAGGTACTCGATGCTGCCAAGCAGTTGAAGATTGTGGTTCGTGCCGGTGCCGGTTACGACAACATCGACCTCGCTGCTGCCACTGCTCATAACGTGGTAGCCGAGAATACCCCGGGTCAGAACTCCAACGCTGTAGCCGAGTTGGTATTCGGTCTGCTGGTGATGGCCGTTCGTGGATTCTACAACGGTAAGAGCGGTAGTGAGTTGTTAGGCAAGAAGTTAGGCATTTTGGCTTTCGGAAACGTTGGCCGTAATGTAGCTCGTATTGCCAAGGGCTTCGGCATGGATGTCTATGCTTACGATGCTTATTGTCCTGCTGACGTCATCGAGGCTGCTGGTGTTCATGCCGTGGCTAATCAGGACGCTTTGTTCGAGACCTGCGACGTCGTTTCACTCCACATCCCTGCTACACCTGAGACCAAGCAGAGCATCAACGCTGCACTGGTAGGTAAGATGAAGAAGGGTGGTGTGCTGGTGAATACTGCCCGTAAGGAAGTGATCAACGAGCCCGAGCTCATCCAGCTGATGCAGGAGCGCGAAGACCTGAAGTTCGTGACCGACATCATGCCCGATGCCAACGACGAGTTCCTGAAGTTCGAGGGCCGTTACTTCTCAACCCCGAAGAAGATGGGTGCTCAGACTGCCGAGGCTAATATCAATGCCGGTATCGCAGCCGCTAAGCAGATTAACGCTTTCTTCAAGGATGGCGACACCAAATTCCAGGTGAACAAATAATAATATGGCAATAATAAAACCATTCAAGGGAATCCGTCCACCGAAGGAGTTGGTGGAGCAGGTGGAGAGCCGTCCTTACGACGTGCTCAATAGTGAAGAGGCGAGGGCAGAGGCCGGCGACAACGAGAAGAGCCTCTACCACATCATCAAGCCCGAGATCGATTTCCCCGTAGGCACTTCGGAGTACGACCCTCGTGTCTACGAGAAGGCCGCCGAGAACTTCCAGAAGTTCCAGGACAAGGGCTGGCTCGTTCAGGATGCGCGTGAACATTATTATATCTACGCGCAGACCATGAACGGCAAGACCCAGTATGGTCTCGTGGTGTGTGCCCATACCGACGACTATATGGCCGGCCGCATCAAGAAGCACGAACTCACCCGTCGCGACAAGGAGGAAGACCGCATGAAGCACGTCCGCGTGAACAATGCCAACATCGAACCGGTGTTCTTCGCTTATCCCGATAACGCTGTGCTCAACGAGATCCTGATGCGCTATGCCGCTACAGAGCCGGAGTACGACTTCATCGCCCCCATCGACGGCTTCCGCCATCAGTTCTGGGTGATCAACGACGATAAGGACACGCAGACCATCACCGACGAGTTTGCCAAGATGCCTTCGCTCTATATTGCCGACGGTCACCACCGTTCAGCCGCTGCCGCCCTCGTAGGCGCAGAGAAACAGAAGCAGAACCCCAACCACAACGGCACCGAGGAATACAACTTCTTCATGGCCGTCTGTTTCCAAGCTTCGCAGCTGACAATTCTCGACTACAACCGCGTGGTGAAGGATCTCAACGGTATGTCGTCGGAGGAGTTCCTCGCTGCCCTGCTGGTGAACTTCATCGTTGAGGACAAGGGTACTGAGATCTACAAGCCCCAGCAGTTACACGAGTTCTCGCTCTATCTGGATCAGCACTGGTACAGTCTGAAGGCAAAGGAAGGAACGTATGATAACAATGATCCTATCGGTGTGCTCGACGTGGATATCTCCAGCCGTCTGATTCTCGACGAGATCCTGAATATCGGCGACCTGCGTTCTTCTCAGCGTATCGACTTTGTAGGCGGTCTTCGTGGCCTTGGCGAACTAAAGCGTCGTGTAGACTCTGGTGAGATGCGTGCTGCCTTGGCACTCTATCCCGTGTCGATGCAGCAGATCATGGACATCGCCGACAGCGGAAAGATCATGCCGCCGAAGGCCACTTGGTTCGAGCCGAAGCTCCGCTCAGGACTTGTCATCCATAAGCTCAGCTAACTAATCCCCTCGCGGCTGCGAGGGGATTATTGTCTGGCATCAGTTGCCAGTGTCGATAGGATTGTAATCATCGGTATACGGGCTCCGCTCAGGACTTGTACACAGATTTAGGTGTTGCCGGGGATGCTGGTTTGTATTTCTAAGATTCTTTTTCTTATTAGGTATTCGTACTTCATGTGCAAGGCATTCTCAGAGGCGGTGAACCACTGCTGACGTACCTGGCTGAGGTCGTAGAGCGTGGCAATGCCGGCATCGTAGCGCTTCAAGGCATAGGATAGGCTAAGGCGCTGGCCTCCTCGGCCTTGACCTCTGCTTCATAGCGCTTGTGGGCGGTGACGGCCCCCTGCCAGGCCTGGCTGATGTCCTTCTGAATGCGCTGGCGGGCATCGTCGAAGGCTAGTCTGGCATCCTCGAGGTTCACCTTGGCGGTGCTGATGCGGGCCTTTGTCTCGAAGGCGTCGAAGATGGGTATGGTGAGTTTCAGCCCTACAATGCCGTGTAGGAAGTTCTTACGCCTTCATGCTGCCTCGCTACTGAGGTAGTAGTTGAGGTTTCCGAGCTGTCCCAAGGGTGTTATCAAGGCCGTCTGTCCGCTATGCGAAGCATCGGTGTCGAGGTTGGCCCAGAATGTGCCGAATTCGCCCACCAGTGCCAACGTAGGATAGTAGCCGCTGCGAGCCGCCTTCAATCCCTGCTCTGCCTGCAGGATGCTGTAGCCTGCCGACTGTATGGCGGGGTGAGAGGGAGAAACTGACAATGGATAATTGATAATGGATAATTGATAATGGATAATTCCTGCAGGGTGTCGGTTGGCACGCCGATATCGAAGTGTACGGAGTCGGGGAGGTTAAGCAGCAGTCTCAGGTCGAGTATGGACTGCGCGATATCTCCCTCTGCTGCTGTCAGCAATGCCTCGTCGCGACTCACGATGGCTGCAGCTTCTACCGTATCGCTCTCAGGCTGTTTGCCCTTGTCGAACAACGATCGGGTCTGCTTCAGCAGCATTTGTGAAACCTCCAACCGCTCTTGGGCAATAGTAGCTTCACCTTTATTGTAGAGTACCTGCAGATAGGCCGCCGCTACCTGTAGCTTGATGTTCTTTTCTGCTGTCCGCACGTCTTCGTCAGCCGCCATCAGCGCGTACTGCTCGGCCTTGATCTGGCTCGACAGATGGCCTCCTGTATAGAGGGGAACCGCACCCGAGAGTCCCATGCTGATGAGCGATTCAGTAGCGTTAAACTTATTATGGTTGTCCGAGTGGTGGAGTGTGCCGACATAGCCGCCGATGTCGCCGTTGAAGCGAGGCAACCTGGCGTCCTTGCTCGACTGAAAACTGATCTGGCGTCGCTGTTGCTCATGCTGCAGATGTCTTATCTCCGTATTATGCGCCACGGCATAGTCCATGCACTCGTCAAGTGTCCATTGGCGTTGTGCCCTTGCAGGGCTAAATGATAAATAACAAGCTATAAATAATAATATATACTTTCTCATACTCAATTCTTCAAATTTCCTCTGAGCAACTCACCGGCCTTCACGCCGCTTTTCAGTTCGGTGGCCAGCCCATCGGACAGCCCGATGGTGACAGCGCGGCGTTCAAACTGCTGGTGATAGGTATCGTTGGGATCAGAGATAAGCACATAGACGTAAGGTTTGCCGTCCTCGAACGCGACGGCCGTCTCGTCACACGACAGCACGTCATTAGCTGTATCCAGTACAATGCTTGCATTGGCACTATAGCCCGAACGGATGGTCACGCCGTCGGGAATGCTGGCGGTGCCCTTCACCTCAAACATCTTCGCACCGTTCTGCATTTCGCCTTCAGGGGCTATATAACTGAGCTTGGCGGGGATGGTAATCTCCTGCATGGAGCCAAGGTGCAGTTCCATGTCCATGCCGGTCTTGAGCATGGCCACTTCTGTCTCATCAATGAAGCCGCGGAAAATGATGTCGTTCATGTCGGCAATCTTTGCCACCGTCGTACCCTCGGTAAAAGCACTGGTGCCTGAAACAGAAGCCCCTTCCTTGACAGGCACGCTGAGCACTACGCCAGTCATGCTGGCACGCAGGTCAGTTATGCTGATGCCACCTGAACGTGAAGATTGTCCGCGGGTGATGACTTGTATTTGGCTGCAAAGTTACAAAATCAAGTCCGTTTCATTTCAAAAACTACCTAATAGACTGAATTTCAATTATTTCAAAGAGCGATTAATCCACTTTAACGGGACAGTAGTGTATATAAATATAAAAAGATCTGATTACAACGGCCCCAGGCCCATACAACTGGTCGTGGTAATCGCCGTCAAAAATGCCGTGAGCGCGGCTACTACTACCTTCACCGCAATCTCAATGATCCTTTTCTTCATACGCTAAGTTTTTAAATTTAATCATTTACTTAATGGAGTCGCAGGTCATTCTTTTTCCCCTCCTGAGTAGGAGGGGTTAGGGGTGGTCTGATCGCCCTCCTGATTAGCTCTGAACAAACGCAGATTCTGCAATTGATCAGACCCCCTCTGGCTCCCCCTACTCAGGGGGAGAATTAGTTACCTGTGTCAATCGGATTGTAATCATCATTCTCTCCGGTGTTGATCACGAGTGTCGAAGCCTGTCCGGGCATTGCGAAGCTACCAGAGTAGATACCGCCCGATTCCGTCAGCTCGATCTCCGACCCATTGATAGTGGCATTGGGCGTCATACCCTGAGCGGGCGTGATGCTGATCTCCACTTCATCGTCCTCACTCAGATTCTAACCTGATGCCACAGCATTACCATTGTGCGTGACGCTGGCCGAACCCGTACCGCTCTTACTGATGGTCAGCGCATAATCACTCGTCTGATTCTGCTGGCTCTGGCCATTCTGACCGCCCTGCTCACTTTGGCTGTTCTCGCCGTTCTCGCCGTTCTGACCGTTCTCAGTACCGCCGTTCTCATTATCCTCCACCTCGCCGCTGTCGCCGGAGGTCACACGCTTCAGCACGTTGCCTTCCTCGTCGAGACAGGTAATCTGAATGCTCGTGTTCTTCAACTCGTCCTTCAGATCCACGTTGGGAGTGAAGATGATGCGGCGCACGGTAATCAGGTTGGTCTTCACGTCCTCCAGCTTCTCCACAGCCTTCGAACGCACGCCGAAGCGCATGGTTCCCAAGCCCGGCAGAGGAATCGAATGACCCTCGGTGGCCCACGTCTTGAGCACTTCGCCTGCAGCATCCCAAGCCGCCTTGATCACACCAGCAGAGATTCCCGAGTGGGTAGAGGCCTCTGCGAACACCTTCTTCTCCTGGATGGGAATGTAGAGGTCGGGACGCATCACGAACTTCATTCCAGGATTCTTACCCAATTTCACTTCACGTCGTTGTGCAATTACTTTAATAGCCATAATTCAATTCGTTTTTAAATAGTTTGAAATGTTAATAATTTTATTAATACTCTCTATGTCGCCTTGTTCCGCTGCCTGACAGCACTATTAAGGGAAACAATTGCTACCATTAATGCGCGCAATTTCCAGATTTAATGCTTGCAATTATTACTTTTAAAGACCGCCCGTCTGCTTCTTCAATTTGACACTGCAAAGGTACGAATCTTTCATTGCGGTTCACGAATACTTCGCCAGAAAAGATCTATTTTTTCTGTGTTTTTCTTTTCCTGCTCTCGCCGTTGCACTTGTTGCAGTGTTGCAGTTCTCTAAAGGCTATTCCCATACCCTAAAAATACTTCTATATTTATTAAATATAGAGTTAATTTTTGACTTTCATACAACCTATTTTGGAACTGCAACACTGCAACAACCGCAACAGTAACGTCAGCGGGGCTTTTCGATGCGCTGATATTGAAATAATTGCCTAAAGATTTGGAAGTTAAGAAAATAATGCTTATCTTTGTATTGCAAAGTTAGAAAAAGTGTATAAAACTTACACAAAATTGAACTTTGTAGTGTAAATTATGAGAATAGAAAGAGAAATTATTGATCAGTTCAAAGCATGGAAAGATGCTCCTGACAGGAAGCCAATCCTGCTTAAGGGTGCACGTCAGATTGGTAAGACGTGGGCTATGGAAACATTTGGCAAAGAGTGTTTCAAATATTGTGTTAAGTTTGATTTTGACAGGCAACAGGAACTGAAGTCTATGTTCCAGACGACCAAGGATCCTATGCGACTTATCAAGGAACTGACTCTCTATTGTGATCAACCCATCTTAGCTGGAGAGACTTTGATGATTTTCGATGAGATTCAAGAGTGTGAGGAAGCACTTAACAGTCTCAAATATTTTCGAGAAGATGCACCTCAGTATCATATTATTTCTGCTGGTTCATTATTGGGCGTAGCAGTTAAGAAACGTAAGATGACGGTGCCTGTAGGAAATGTGAAAATCATCAATATGTTTCCTATAACCTTCAAGGAATTTCTCCGTGCCAGTGATTCGCGTACTTATGATTATATAGAGTCATTGGAAGGAATCAGCCATCTACCAGAGATCATACTGAACAAACTACGTACAGAGTATCGCCGTTATCAGATATCTGGAGGTATGCCTGAAGCAATTGTGGCTCTCCTTGAAGATAAAGGTGTAGGTGAGGTGGAATCTGTACTTCAAGACATTCTCGACCTTTATGAGTTGGATTTCGCCAAATATGCTGAACCACGTGAGATTCCACGCATTCATGCCATTTGGCACTCTCTGCCAGCCTAGCTCTCAAAGGAGAATCGTAAATTCATATATAAGGTCATAAAAACAGGTGCTCGTTCGAAAGACTATGAAGACGCTCTGATGTGGTTAGAAGATGCAGGAATGATTTATCGTATCTTCAGTATCAGTAAACCAGGCATGCCTATATCTGCCTATGAGGAAACAAATGCTTTTAAGGTTTATGCCTGCGACTGTGGTCTGCTTCGCCGTTTGGCACATTTGCCTGCATCAGTGGTAACTGATCCAATTGCCAACTATACAGAGTTTAAGGGAGCAATGGCCGAAAATGCAGTCCTTCAGTCAATGATGCCTTTAATGGATGATCAAAAACCTATTATTGGACATCACCTGGAACAGCAGAAGTGGAGTTTGTCATACAGTGGGATGACGAGATTATCCCCATTGAAGTTAAAGCAGAAGATAACATCACTGGCAGCAGTCTCTCTGTATATAACAAGACGTACTCTCCTAATTATCGTATGCGCTTTTCGATGTTGAACCTTCAGTATAATTGCGGACTGCTTAGTAGCCCTTCAGCCTTAGCAGGCTGGCTTGACAAATGGATGCTTCTTGTTAGAGGATGATTGCATATATCAATGTGACATGACCACGATACGACTCACGGGACTGTCCCCGTGAGTTTTATTGTTCTGCGGCGGTCTCGAAATAGGTTTCGATATCACTTGGGCTCGGACTCAGTGGCGGATTTCTTCTTTTTTTTCTTCTTCTGGTTGGAGAAGAGATCGCCGAGGCCGTTGAAGTCCTTCTTCATGATGAGACCAAGACCCTGGGTGTTGAGCGACGACTTGGTGAAGTAGCGGTCGTTGGTCATGTTGTACATCTTTACCGAGAGGTTGCCATTAGGGAAGAGCAGGTATTGGATGTCGAAGTCGCCAATGAACGACTTTGTGGCGCGGGTGGCATTGTCGCGATAGCCGAACTGTCCGTTGAGCAGCAGACGGTTGTTGAGCATTCGTCCGCTGATGAGTCCCTCGTATTCCGCATTATGCCAGCCCTCGTTACCCGTAGAGATATTGGCTCCGAAGTTCCAGTTGTCGTTCTTGATAACGGTGTTCAGCAGGGCATTGATCTGGGCGGAGAGTGTACCCGAAAGGATGCTCTGCATGGCGAGGGAGGTCTGATCCTGCTGAGTGGTGGCGTTGTTCTGGCCTCGGTTATAGAAACGTCCGACAGCCAGGAGATAGAGCACCTGCTGGTTCATCTCCTGCTGACCGTTGATGACGGAACGTATCATCTGCTGCTCGTCGGCATTCACCGTGGGCATCTCCAGGTCGAAGTCCACTTGCGGCGACTCGGGCTGTCCGGTGATGTTCATCAGACAGTTGACGCGGATGGTGTTCGATGCAAACGTGTTGCCGATGTTCAGGTCGGAGAGCGCTACGCCGCTGACGGTGTGGAGCGCCTGCAGGTTGAGAGAAGCCTGATAGGGATCGCCCCCGAACACAATAGTGCCGCCTGGGTTGAAGGTGAAGTTTTTCTTGATAATATTCTGAATGGTTACGCCATAGGTGCCGTGATCGACGGTATAGGTGCCGAACATGTTGAAGGGTCCTTTATTATAAAAGGTGGCTCGGATGGTGCCGTCGCCATTCAGGTTGATGTAGTCGCCGGTGTTGGCATCCATCAGCAGACGCATGGTAGCCGCAGGAGTGCAGTTGACCAGGAAGTTGATGTAGATGTCGGTACGGATGTCATCGTCGTCGGAAATCATGGGGACAGGTCCATGATTCTGGCCGAAAGACAAATCACGCGACATGTCCCTGCGATTCCCGCTGCCCCACTGAATAAAGTCCTGGTTGGCGATGGCGTCAGGCGAGGAAGCATTGTAGACGAAGACGGTGTTCTCCTGAGGCGTGACATTCACATCGATGGTGACCTCGCCCGGGCGGCCTTTGATGCTGACATCGCCTGAGGCAAAGACGGTGCCATAGAAGTTTGAGTCGCCGAAATCCCTGAAGTCATAGGCCAGAAGGTTATCAGCATTCACAAACAGGTCGAAGGTGAGTTTGGTGAGATGCTTGTGATGGATGCCGCCACTGAGCGTTGCCCGATGGCCATAGCGGTCGGTGAGAGGCAGTCCGCGCAGTTCTATCTCGTCGGGAATGAAGACCACGGTGTCGCGGTGCAATTGATAGCTGGTGTTCAGGGCTGTCACGCTGGCTTCTCCCTCTACGGCCAGTTCTCCCGTGAGGTTCATCTCGTCGAGGGTGCCTGCCAACAGCAGACTGCCATCGGCATGGCCCGTGATATGGCTGAGGAAGGAATTGGTGAAGTTGTGCATGAAGTCGACATAGGTCTGGTGGGCGTCGATGTTCAGGGCAATGGTATTGTACTCGGGCGATACAAAGCCGTAGATGTCTGTGAAGATGCCAGGACCATCGTTGGCCTGGGCATTGATGTCGATCTGTTTCTTCGCATTGTTCCAGAAAACGAGGGCATGAAGGGTTCCCATACGTCCTCGCTCAAACTTGAAATTATGTACATCGAGCTTGGCATTGGCGTCGGGCTCACCGAAGATTGACTTGGCGACGGCCTGGCCTGTAGCCTTGCCACTGAATTCCACCGCATCGAAATTCACGAGATCGAGGATATACGACACCTCCACCTCGTTCAGATCAACGGTCAGCGAGTCATGGGGGTTCTTGCTGGCACAGCCGTCGATGGTGATATGCTGCTGCTGGTGATGCACGTTGAAGTGGTCGATGAGCAGATTGTTTTCGGAATAGAGAATGTCGGAGGGCTCCACATTCCAGACGGTATCGTTGAGGATGATATGCGATGGCTGCACACGGATATGTGCCTCGGGCTTCTGCGCCAGGTTGCGATAGAGCGTTGTGATGGAGTTCAGCTCACCACTCATGCGATGATCGGTGTTGCCGTCGTTCCAGCTGATACGGGTATCGAGGTTGTTATCGATGGCCTTGGCCTGTAGAGCGAGATAGAGACGACTGCTGCCTGTGCCCTGTGCGACATTGACATCGCAAAGCAGCGTGTCGGTGGGCGAGGAGAGGTGTATCTCACCATCGGAATAGACCGAACCGTTATAGGTAAAGGCTGGCAGATGGCTGTCGAGGTTGAAAGTATGGTTTTTGTCGTTGACTCTCATATTGAGAAGGGCTGTCTGCTGGATGTCCAAATCCATTTTCAGTAGGTGTTGCAGCCAGTCGGACTTATACACCTGCAGCCTGCCGATGAAATTGTTATGGACATTATCCGAGAGCTTTGGCAGTCCCGGGAGCGTGGGCAATTTGGAGCCAATCATATTGATAAAGCTCTGGGGGAGTGTTGACAACTCAAAGTCGCCCACCAAATCGGCCTTGGCAAAGTCGCTGACGAGTGAGAGGACACGTCGTTCATCCTCGATATTCGACGTCAGCAGCAGGTTGTCGAGGTAATAGGGCTGCTCACGGTCTTCTTCCGTCATAGAGAACTGGCTGATGCGCAGGGTGCCGACGGCATCCTTCAGGTTGGTGGCTGCGATATCTGCCTCCAGATGGCCTGCAAAGACGGCGTTTCCCCATTGGTCGCTCAGCCCGATGGCATGAGGCACCACGTGATCAATGGCCCCAGACATCTTCAACTGGTTTTTCTGACCTTTAGAGCCTCTAAGGAACTCACCTTCTAATGCTACCTTGACGTTGGGATCGTCAATCTGCAGCAGACCATTATATCCCAAAGGCGAATACCTGCCATCGAGACCAATGTTGCTGAAAGAATAGCCGTTATAATCGAACTGCGACACCTGGCCGTTGATATTCACGTCGGGCTTGCCGTCGGAACGCAACTGACCTGCCAACGATAAATTGGCGGCTATCTTGCCAAAACTGTCGTTGCCTGTCAGTTGATGCAGGTCGAGTTCTGGGGTAGTGACAGTGCCCTCAAACTGGTTATTGCCAAATTTACGGATGTTGATGTCAGCGTTGCCGATGCCCGTTGCGATATTGCCATCAGCAGCCATTGCCCCGTTGTGCTCTCCGCTGAACTGTCCGCTGAGCTTCAGCGAGCCGATTCTGACGAGCTCCTCAGGAATGGATTCGATATTCTTTTGCAGGAAGTCGATGATGGCTTCCGACAATGATAATTGGTTCAGATTTAATTTCCATGCTGGTTTTTTGTCCTGGAAGCCATCGACAAAACCATTGGCTGCAATGTTGATATCACCGGCTTCTGAGGCGATTTCCAAATGTGGAATATCGATATGACGATAAGTGCCGTTGAAGCGGGTTGTGAGAGAAATCTTCCTCTGAAAATTCTTTAATGAATTATGAAAAGCCCTTAGGTCTGAGGGCGTTATGAAAGAATTGTAGATATAAGCCCCGTAGACGAGCGATGATTCGACAAGGCCTTGCTCGTTCCACTGATAGTTGGCATCAAGGGAGTCGATCTGCAACCGTGAACTGGGCATCTCCAAAAGGAAATCGCGCAACTGAGCCTGCTTCTTGTCGGCATTCAAATAGAGGGCCATACGATTGACCTTTAGTCCGGAATGCTCCTGGAATCCTAATCGCTTGATCTGGAGATTCAGTGAGTCGTCGGTCAGCGCCTTTAACAGGATATGGGCACTGATATCCGAGACATTGAGATGCATGGGATTGAACACCCCCGGGGTGGTCTTGACATCCTGACGGTCGAAACTTACACTCGAATGGCGCATGATAAAAGTGTTCACCCGAAGGTCGAGGGGCGTATGGCTGGTGGTGTCCTTGGAGGCCAGTGAGTCGAGCACGAACTGGAAATTGGGTTTCGACAGAGAATCTCTCTGGTAGAACTTGGCGTGGGCACCAAACAATTGAGCCGATGAAATACGGATTTTTCCTTCAGATAACGGTAGCAGGTCGATGCTGGCAGAAAGTCGGGAAACGGTGAGCATCCGCTTATTCTGCTGGTCGAGGATGCTGACATCGTCGATGACGACACGGTTCAGCAGACCGATATCCACACGACCTACGCTGACATGTGTACCTAGACGGTCACCGATAGCCTGGGCTATTTTCTTTCCGATAAAATCCTGACAGAAGGGTAAATGGGTGGCACCAATCACCAAAAGGTATAGTGCCAGCAGGCTCCATACGGTCCAATTGATGATGTGCTTCAGTGTCTTCAATTTGGCTATTTCTGTTAGTTACGGATAGCAATCAAATGCCAGCATCCGCGAAATTTTCCGCAAATGTACGATAAAAAGTTGTGATTTCTGCATTTTTCGTTGAGAATTTACACAGACTATACATATTTTTTATTAATTTTGCATCCGTCTTGATACAACTATTCACAAACATTTATATAAATGGAAGGTAACTTAATTAAATTAAGCAAAGGCTTGGACATTCATCTTCAAGGCAAAGCCGAGGAGAAAAAGATCCAGTTGAAGTCGAATGGCAAATATGCATTAATGCCTGACGATTTTGAAGGGGTCACTCCGAAGGTGGTCGTCAAAGAGTGTGACAAGGTCAAAGCCGGGGATGCCTTGTTTGTTAACAAGCAGTACCCGCAAGTGAAGTTTGCCTCGCCAGTGAGCGGAACAGTCCGCGAGGTGGTGCGTGGCGAACGCAGAAAAGTGCTCTGCATCAAGGTGGATGCCGATGCGCAGCAGGAGTTTACAGACTTCGGCAAGCGCGACGTCAGCAGCCTGAATGGCGAGCAGGTGATAAACGCGCTGCTGGAAGCAGGCTTGTTTGGTTACATCAATCAGTTGCCTTATGCTGTGTCTACCAATCCAGAGACTAAGCCGAAGGCAATTTTTGTTTCTGCCCTGAGGGATAAGCCCTTGGCTGCCGACTTCGAGTATGAGGTGAAGGGACAGGAGCAGGATTTCCAGACGGGTCTGACTGCGCTCTCGAAGATTGCCAAGACATATCTGGGCGTTGGTGTCAACTCCGCCTTGAAAGGCATGAAGGATGCTGAGGTGTATGTCTTCGACGGTAAGTGCCCTGCAGGTAATGTGGGTGTACAGGTGAACCACATCGACCCGGTGAACAAGGGCGAGGTGGTGTGGACCATCGGCGATCCCTCGGTGGTGCTTTTCATTGGCCGTCTGCTGAACACCGGTAAGGTGAATCTCATCCGTACCGTAGCCCTTTGTGGCAGTGAGATCAAGAACCCCGCCTACGTAGATATGCTGGTAGGTGAGGAACTCTCTACGCTGCTGAGCAACAGCTATGATGCCTCGAAGAGCGTGCGCATCATCAATGGCAATGTGCTGACAGGCAAGCCCACTACGAAGGAAGGTTTCTTGGGAGCCCACACATCTGAGATTACCGTGATTCCTGAGGGTAACGATGCCGACGAGGTGCTGGGTTGGATTCTGCCTCGACTGAAGCAGTTCTCTGTGAGCCGCAGCTATTTCTCATGGCTTTGCGGTAAGAAAGCGTATGCCCTTGATGCCCGTATCAAGGGTGGTGAGCGTCACATGATTATGAGCGGTGAGTACGACAAAGTGCTGCCGATGGATATCTATGGCGAATACCTTATCAAGGCTATCATCACTGGCGACATCGACCGTCAGGAGGCACTGGGTATCTACGAGGTTGCGCCAGAGGACTTTGCACTGGCAGAATTCGTGGATTCCTCGAAGCTTGAGTTGCAGCGCATCGTGCGTGAAGGACTGAATATTTTACGTAAAGAAAACGCATAACGACATGAGTGCTATAAG
>Ga0310786_10004980_pt1 | contig 18212 bp, 15 predicted proteins | sample AusTroGonzalo_MG_FD_203881 | JGI IMG/M metagenome (GOLD analysis project Ga0310786, IMG submission 203881) | Bovine rumen microbial communities from tropical cattle in Woodstock, Queensland, Australia - Gonzalo_03 (v2) (version 2) | ecosystem: Host-associated > Mammals > Digestive system >... | reverse complement strand
GTGATGAGCGATGCCGAGCTCGCCATGTCTCACCGCGAGGCACAGACGCTCCTCAACGAATATTTCGACAAGCAGGCCCGTAAGCAGGCTGAAGGTGCTATCGCCGAAGGTGCTGCTTTTCTGGAGGCCAATGGCAAGAAGGAAGGTGTCATTACCACCAAGAGCGGTCTGCAGTACCAGATCCTCACCGAGGGAACCGGTCGCAGTCCTAAAGCTACCGACAAGGTGCGCTGCCACTACGAGGGCACACTCATCAACGGTACCGTCTTCGATAGCAGTTACAAGCGCGGCGAGCCCGCCGACTTCCCTCTCAACGGTGTCATCCCCGGTTGGACAGAGGGCGTGCAGCTGATGAATGAAGGTGCCAAGTATCGCTTCTTCATCCCCTACCTGCTCGGCTATGGCGAGCGCGGTGCTGGCAGCAGTATTCCTCCTTACTCCACCCTCATCTTCGACGTGGAGCTGATCAAAGTTCTCTAATTCTCATGGAGTTCCATAAGTATTATCATTAACTATTAAAAATAAAAAAAAACAAAATGAAAAAGATCACACTTTTCATCGCAGCTGCCGTAGCAATGATTATGGCTTCCTGCAACCAGAACCCCAGTGCTAACCTGAAGACTGACATCGACACGCTCAGCTATGCCATTGGTATGGCACAGACTAACGGTCTGAAAGATTATCTGGCCATGCGCATGGGTGTTGACACCACTTATATTGAAGATTTCCTCAAAGGTTTCCGCGAGGGCGTAAAGGCTGGCGAAGACAAGAAGAAGGCTGCTTTCTATGCAGGTATTCAGATTGGTCAGCAGGTGAGCCAGGGCATGGTGAAGAACATCAACCAGATGATCTTCGGCGAGGATTCCACACAGACCATCAACGCCAACAATGTCTATGCTGGTTTCATGGCAGCTGTAGCAGGTGTTGAGAATGTGATGTCTGTCGATTCCGCTCAGGCTTTCGTCCAGACCCGTATGGATGCTATCCGCGAATCTGCCCGCGCCAAGGCTTATGCTGAGAACAAGCAGAAGTGCGAAGAGTATATGGAAGCTATTGCCAAGCTCGACGATGTCAAGGAACTCGGTAATGGTGTTTACTATCAGGTCCTCACCGAGGGCACTGGCGCTGTGGCTGCTGACACCAGCCGCGTGAAGGTACACTACGAGGGTAAGCTCATCGACGGCACTGTCTTCGATGGTAATATGGATGGCGAGCCCACCACCTTCCGTGCCAACCAGGTCATCCCTGGCTTCCAGGCTGCTCTGACTTCTATGCCTGTCGGTTCCAAGTGGATTGTCTATATTCCCCAGGATCAGGCTTACGGCGCACAGGACATGGGTAACATCAAGCCCTTCAGTGCTTTGACCTTCACCATCCAGTTGGAAGGTATTGAGGAATAATATCGTCATCTGCTATGAAAACATACAGATATTTCCTGATAGCCCTTGGCTTGCTGGTGTGCTTCAGCGCCAGCGCAGCCAAGAAGGCTAAGAAGAACAAGAAAGAGGCAGAGGTCGTGAAGATGGATACCATCCCCATGAACGATTTCAGCTATGCCTACGGCATCGCCCAGACCAATGGCCTGATGAACTATCTCGTTCAGCGCATGGGCGTTGACACCGCTTATATTGCCCATTTTCTCAGTGGCTTCGACAACCCTGTGATGGACGAAGACGCCAAGAGCATGAAGGCATACGTCGTCGGCAAGGAAATCCGCCAGCAGGTGGAGTCGCAGATTCTTCCGCAGGTGAACAAGCAGGTCAACGACAGCGTTAATCTGATTAATTCCAACCGCTTCATCGAAGGTTTCCGTGCAGCCATTGCTGGTAACACTACCATCACACCCGACAGCGCTCAGGCAGTCACCTCTAAGCAGCTGGAGTACTACAACAATGTGAAGATGGAAGCCAAGTATGGCCAGAACCGTCGCGACGGCGAGGCTTTCCTGGTAGCCAATGCCAAGAAGGACAGCGTTCAGACCACTAAGAGCGGCCTGCAGTACAAGATTCTCACTGTAGGCACGGGCGAGACTCCGAAGGCTACCGATAAGGTGAAAGTCAACTACGAGGGTAAGCTCATCGACGGTACCGTTTTCGACAGCAGCTACAAGCGCAACCAGCCCGCCACTTTTGCCTGCAATCAGGTCATCAAAGGCTGGACAGAGGCGTTGACGATGATGCCTGTTGGTTCCAAGTGGGAAATCTATATTCCACAGGAGCTGGGCTACGGTTCTCGTGAGGCAGGTAAGATTCCTCCCTTCTCCACGCTCCTTTTCACTGTGGAACTGCTGGAAATCGTGAAGTAAAACATCACAAAATACACAAAATGACACCAAAGTGACCCTTTGGTGTCTTTTTTTCGTTAAAAACGATGGCGATTGTCCATAAAATGTGTACCTTTGCGTTACATAATGATAATTAAAGCATCAAAACATGGAAAAAATTGATAGTCTGGACAAGAAAATCCTGGAGATCATTACCCGTAATGCCCGTATTCCATTTAAGGACGTCGCCACAGAGTGCGGTGTTTCGCGTGCTGCCATTCACCAGCGCGTGCAGCGTCTTGTGGACATAGGTGTCATCACCGGTTCCGGTTATCATGTCAACCCCGTCATGCTGGGCTATAGCACTTGCACCTACGTCGGTATCACCTTGGAACGCGGCTCAATGTATAAGCACGTCGTGAACGAGTTCGAGAAGATTCCCGAGATCGTGGAATGTCATTTCACAACGGGGCCCTACACGATGCTGATCAAGCTCTATGCACGCGACAATGCCCACCTGATGGAGCTGTTGAACAATCGTCTGCAGGAGATTCCAGGCGTCACGGCCACGGAGACCCTGATTTCGCTTAAGCAAAGCATCAAAACCGAGGTGCCTATTGGTCTTTCCGAAGCCGACGTAGCTGCCATCAAGGCACTGACCTCCAAGAAGGCTGCGCTCATCTCCGACACCGCAGATGACTGAGATATTGAGTTTTTGAAACATTGAAAGATTGAAACATTGAAAGATTGTTCTGCTTTTGACTGGAAGGGGCGATATGACAGTCTTCATACAGCCTTCCCCGGCTCTGAGCGCACGCCTGTTGTTGGCATCACGGGCAACTTTGGCGACAAAGGCTGTGAACTGGCTGAGGGCTATTATGAGAGTGTTCTCCGCGCTGGCGGTACGCCTGTGGTGCTGCCCCCGACACAGGACCCTGATGCGCTGGTAACGATGCTCGACCGCGTGGATGCTGTCATCCTTTCCGGGGGCGGGGATATGAATCCGCTTTTTGTCGGCGAGGAGCCTTGCCCTCAACTGCATGGAATTAACCCTAAGCGCGACCTCTGCGAACTGTTGCTCATCCGCTTGGCTTACGACCGCCAGATTCCTATGCTTGGCATCTGTCGGGGTATCCAGATGCTGGCGAGTGCCTTGGAGGGTAGCGTCTGGCAGGATCTGGCATCGCAGTTCACGCCCACCGCTTCTTCCCTCCTGAAACATAGTCAGGATCTCGACCGCACTGTAGCTTCGCATACTGTGACGGTGGAGGAGGGGACTCTGTTGCATCAGGTGATGGGGGAGAGTCAGCTCTTTGTCAATAGCTTCCACCATCAGGCTGTTCGTGAGGCGGGTCCTCATTTGCGTGTCTGCGCCACCGCTCCCGATGGCGTGATAGAAGCTGTTGAATCTACAGAGCATAAAAGCATCCTCGGCGTACAGTGGCACCCCGAATGCTTCTGTCTGCGGGACGATGAATCGATGATGCCCCTCTTCCGTTGGCTGGTTGCTGAGGCTGCCAACTATCGCGAGGCACGTCGGATTCACCAGCGCGTGCTGACGCTCGACAGCCATTGCGACACGCCAATGTTCTTCGACCAGAATATCCATTTCGACCAGCGCGATCCGCGCATCCTCGTGGATTTGCATAAGATGACTGAAGGCGGTCTTGATGCCAGCATCATGGTTGCTTACATTCCTCAGGGCGCCCGCACGCCTGATGGTCATGCCGCAGCTGCAGCCTATGCAGAGAGTCAGCTGCAACGCGTGCAGGATATGGTGGCACAATGCGGTGATGCAGTGGTTTTGGCCCGCACCCCTGCCGACCTCTACCGCCTGAAGGCTGAAGGCCGCAAGGCAATCATGCTGGGCATAGAAAACGGTTATGCTATAGGGCAAGACCTTGCACTTTTGCACCATTTCACCGAGAAATATGGCATCGTATACATGACCCTTTGCCACAATGGCAACAATGATATCTGTGGTTCTGCCCGTCCGCGTGAAGGTGAACCGTCAGAAGGCGTGTCAGCCTTCGGTGCCGAGGTTATTCGCGAGATGAACCGCCTCGGGGTGATGGTCGATCTCTCCCATGCCAGCGAGCGCAGTTTCTTTGATGCCTTGGACATCAGCGCAGTGCCTATCGTGTGCAGCCATTCTTCCTGCCGCGCTCTCTGTAACCATCCCCGCAACCTCACCGATGAGCAGCTGCGGGCACTGGCTGCCAAGGGTGGTGTGGCACAGGTGACCTTCTACAACGGCTTCCTGCGCACCGACGGCCAGGCTTCTATCCTCGATGCTGTGGCCCATCTGAACCACATGGTAGAGGTCATGGGCATAGAGCACGTAGGTATAGGCACTGATTTCGACGGCGATGGCGGTGTCCCCGGTCTCGCTTCTGCCTCCGAACTCGTGAACTTCACCCGTCGCCTCCTGCGCGAGCGTTACTGCGAAGCTGACCTTCGCCTCATCTGGGGCGGTAACTTCCTGAGGGTGATGGAAAAGGCTCTCCTCAAAACATGACAATTACTAGATGGTAAAAATAAAGAACGATCATAAATTTACTCAAAAACATACTGCTTTCGCCCTCATAGGACGTGCGGGCGGAGAGTCTGTTCTTTTACTTTTCTTTCTCCTGCTTACGGCTTGCACAGGCAAGACGTCCAAAGGCGGCGACTCCGACACGATAGCTTTGGCTCCAGCTCCCGTGTTTGAGGCAGACTCGGCGATGGCATATATCGAGGCGCAATGCGCTTTCGGTCCGCGTGTGCCGGGCAGTGCTGCCCACACAGCTTGTGGCAACTGGATTGTGCAACGCTTCCAGTCTTTTGGCGCTGAAGTCAGCGAGTTGCGCACCACGGTGCAGGGCTATGACGGACGACCGCTCCCTTGTCGCAATATTCAGGCTCGTATGAATCCCGAAGCTGCCGACCGCGTTCTCATCACGGCGCATTGGGATAGCCGCGCATGGGCTGACAACGACCCGGATGATGCACAGCATCACACCCCTGTGGTAGCAGCCAACGACGGTGCTTCGGGTGTGGCGGTGATGTTGGAGGTAGCTCGCCTGATTCAGCAGACAGGTCTTGGCTATGGCATCGATTTCGTGTGTTTCGATGTGGAGGACCAGGGCACGCCCGAATGGGCTGAGGATGCAGGCGATGATGAGGGCGGCTATTGGTGCTTGGGCTCACGCTATTGGGCAGAGCAGGCTTATGCTGTGGGCTATCGTGCCCGCTATGGCGTGAACCTCGATATGGTTGGGGGGCGCGGCACCCGCTTTGCCATGGAGGGTTTCTCCCGTCGCTATGCCCAGCAGCTCGTCAACACCTATTGGCAACTGGCCCGTCAACTGGGCTTCGGCGACTATTTCGTGCAACGCGAGAGCGGCTACGTGACTGACGACCACCTGCCCGTCAACCAGATTGCGCATATTCCATGTATGGACATCATCGCTCATGTCGAGGGTGCCCGCTCCAGTTTCGGCGACACATGGCATACGGTCAATGACACCCCCGAGCACATCGATCCTGCTGTGCTGAAAGCTGTGGGGCAGACATTAATACAAATGATATATAATGATTAAGAGGATATGAAAACGATAGATGAAATACAAGACGAAGTCATAGAGGAGTTTAGCGATTTCGACGACTGGATGGATAAATACCAGCTGCTCATAGACTTGGGCAGCAACCAGCAACCGCTCCCCGAGAATGCCAAGACCGAGCAGAACCTCATCGACGGTTGCCAGAGCCGCGTGTGGCTCACGGCAGAGCTTACTCCCGAAGGCCTTGTGCACTTCGAAGCCGAGAGCGACGCCCTCATCGTCAAGGGTATCGTGACTCTTCTGATCCGCGTTCTCAGCGACCATACGCCGCAGGAGATTCTCGATGCCGACCTCTACTTCATCGAGCGCATCGGTCTGCGTGAGCACCTGTCGCCCACCCGCAGCAACGGCCTTCTGGCTATGCTCAAGCAAATGAAAATGTATGCATTAGTATATGGAAACAACTCGTCAAAATAAAATTGCCCGCCTCATCCAGAAGGAGTTGAGCGACATCTTTCAGCGCCAGACACAGGCCACGCGCGGCGTCCTCGTCACCGTGACTGCCTGCCGCATCAGTCCCGACATGAGTGTCTGCCGCGGCTATCTGAGCATCTTCCCTAGCGAACGTGCTCAGGAGATTTGCGATAACATTAACGCCAGTGTCCGCGAGATTCGCTACGAGCTCGGTCAACGCACCCGCCACCAGCTCCGCATCATCCCTGAACTGAAGTTCTTCATCGACGACAGCCTCGACTATGCAGAGAACATTGACAGGCTGTTAAGTGAAAAGTGAAAAATGTTTTCATTTTACATCGCCCGCCGCTATCTCTTCTCACGCAAGAGCCACCACACCATCAACATTATCTCAATGATATCCATGTGTGGCGTGGCACTGGCAGCTGCCGCCCTGGTGGTCACGCTGTCGGTGTTCAATGGCTTCCGAGACATGGTAGCCTCCTTCTTCACAGCCTTCGACCCTGAGCTCAAGGTGGTAGCTGTGGAGGGGCAGTATATATCGGCAGGTGATTCAGCGCTCACGCACCTCCGCGCCTACGAGGGCATTGAGGTCTTCACCGAGGTACTGGAGGATCAGGCGCTTATCGTGGGCAACGAGCGCCAGTGGGTTATTACCATCAAGGGCGTTGATGATAATTTCAATCAGCTCACCCGTATTGACGACCTCCTCTATGGCGACGGCGAGTTCATCCTTCACGCTGATGTCATTGACTACGGCATTATGGGCATCCGCTTGGCACAGCAGCTTGGCTTGGGTAGCACCTACGAGGGTGGCCTGCCCGTCTATGCTCCCCGTCGCGGCGAGCGTGTGAATATGGGAAATCCCATGCAGAGCTTCCGGCAGGACGAGCTCTATTCCCCTAGTGTCGTCTTCGCCGTCAATCAGGGGCAGTACGATGCCCACTACATCCTCACCTCGCTTAGCTTCGCCCGCCGTCTCTTCGACCGGCAAGGCATGGTCAGCGCCGTGGAGTTGCGCCTGAAACCCAACGTCAACCTCAGCCGTGCACAGTCTGATATCCGTGCCCTCGTGGGCGACCGCTTCCGTGTCCTCAACCGCTACGAGCAACAGGAGGACACCTTCCATATCATGCAGGTGGAGAAATTCATTGCCTACCTCTTCCTCACGTTCATCCTCCTGGTGGCCTGTTTCAACATCATCGGCTCACTCTCTATGTTGATGATCGACAAGCGCGCCGACGTGCAGACGCTGCGTGCATTGGGTGCCAACCAGCGGCAGACAGCGCAGATCTTCCTCTTTGAGGGTTGGCTGATTTCTGGTGTGGGTGCCTTGGTGGGCATCGGTATAGGCCTGCTGTTGTGTGGGTTGCAGATTGCTTTCGGCTTTGTAAAACTCGGAGCCAGTGAGGGCACCTTCCTCGTGGATGCCTATCCCGTCAGCGTTCATGCCACGGACGTTCTCCTCATCTTCCTCACTGTGCTCGTTGTCAGCTTCTTTGCCGTGTGGTTTCCCGTTCGTCGCATGACACGTCACCTGCTCGAAAATTAGTCGATTGCAGGAAAAAGTGAAAAAAATGCTCCCCAAACACATATTTTTTCACTTTTCATTCTTCACTTATCATTAAAAATACGTACCTTTGCACCGCTTTTGAAGCCCAGATGGCGGAATCGGTAGACGCGCTGGTCTCAAACACCAGTGGGGCAACCCGTGCCGGTTCGACCCCGGCTCTGGGTACAAGGCTTCCAAGAGGCTGTGTCAATGACGACACAGCCTCTTGGCTTTTCTTACATCTACCTAAGACCATCGCTCTTCACTCCTTAGACGATAGCCCTGACATCCTATGACCATTATCCCTCACACCCATACCTGTTTATTATTCCATCACCACCGAATGATTATTCCAAGGTCACCGAATAATCATTCCAAGGCCTTGGAATAACTAAAACGTTTACGTCTTCTGTCGTTTAACACTAATGGCAAACAGCAGAAGACGTATACCTATCGAACGTTCGATAAGGATGGATTAAGCGGGAATCGTACTCTTAGCGATGTTGAAGGCTAGGGAGGTCACCTGCTTGAGGGGGCCGAAGAGGATGGAGGTCTGTTGTGCTTCCTCTGTCACCAGATTGGTGATGGCGAGGACATTGCACAACGCACCGAGCAGCAGCCCATATTTCACGATGCTGACAAGGATACCGCCAAGGCGGTTCACAGAACCGATGCCCAGCAGATCCAACAGCTTTGTCAGCAAGGAGCCTAAGATGCTCATGAGAATGGGAACGCCCATCCATATCAGCACAAAGGCGATGATACCCCCGATAGTAGATGAACAGCCGATATGCGGGGCTATCTGGTCGCCCACCTGCTCATAGAGCAGGCGAGCGAGATAGAGTCCTACGAAGACGCCCACAAGACCGAGCACCTCCTTCAGTAACCCGTTGCTCCACCCTTTCCAGGCACCGGCAACGAGCACGAGGATAAAGACTATATCGAAACCGTTCATCTTTTTATTGATGATTGATGAATAATGCTTGATGAATACAAGTTGTTATTACCTTTTATATTCATCATTCAAAAATCATCAATCATCAGTTTTTAAAGTTTTGCCTTGACCTCGATCTCCTGGAAGGTCTCGATGGTGTCGCCTTCGCGGATGTCGCTGTAGTTGACAAGCGAGATACCACACTCGAAGTTGGTCGAGACTTCCTTGACATCGTCCTTGAAACGCTTGAGAGCATCAATCTGTCCTGTGTGGATGACGATACCGTCGCGGATGATACGGGCCTTGTTCGTGCGGCTGACCTTGCCGTCTATGACGTAGGCACCGGCCACGGTTCCAACCTTGGAGATATGGAACACCTGACGCACTTCGAGCTGGGCGGTGACCTCTTCCTTGAGTTCGGGAGCCAACATACCCTCCATGGCTTCCTTGACCTCCTCGATGGCATCGTAGATGATGCTGTAGGTGCGGATTTCCACGCCCTGCTGCTCGGCAGCCTTGCGGGCCTGTGCGGAAGGACGAACCTGGAAGGCCACGATGATGGCATCGGAAGCTGCGGCCAGCGAGACGTCGTTCTCGGAGATCTGACCAACGGCCTTGTGGATGACGTTGACGGCAATCTTCTCGGTGGAGAGCTTGATGAGGGAGTCGCTGAGGGCTTCGATGGAGCCGTCCACGTCGCCCTTGACGATGACGTTCAGCTCTTGGAAGCCGCCCTGTTCGATGCGGCGACCAATCTCGTCGAGCGTCAGGTGGTGCTGAGTACGGATGCCCTGCTCGCGTTGCAGCTGTTCGCGCTTGCTGGCAATCTCGCGGGCCTCCTGATCGCTGTCCATCACATGGAAGGTGTCGCCGGCCTGCGGAGCGCCGTTCAGACCAAGGACGGTGGCGGCCTGTGCCGGACCGATCTCCTTGATGCGCTGTCCACGCTCATTGAACATGGCCTTGATGCGGCCGTAATTGGTTCCGGCGAGGAGGATGTCACCCATCTTCAACGTACCGTTGGAGCAGAGGAGGGTAGCCACATAGCCGCGACCCTTGTCCAAACTGGACTCGATGATGGAACCCGTGGCCTTGCGGTTGGGGTTGGCCTTCAGGTCGAGCATCTCAGCTTCGAGCAGCACCTTCTCCATGAGCTCAGGCACACCCATACCCTTCTTGGCGCTGATGTCCTGGCTCTGGTACTTGCCGCCCCAGTCTTCGACGAGGAAGTTCATCTGTGCCAGATGCTCCTTGATTTTCTCGGGGTTGGCGGCAGGCTTATCAATCTTGTTGATGGCGAAGACGATGGGAACGCCTGCAGCCACTGCGTGGTTGATGGCCTCCTTCGTCTGCGGCATGATATCGTCATCGGCAGCGATGATGATGATGGCAATATCTGTTACCTGAGCACCACGGGCACGCATGGCGGTGAACGCCTCGTGACCAGGAGTGTCGAGGAAGGTGATGTGGCGACCATCATCCAACTTCACGTTGTAGGCTCCGATATGTTGGGTGATGCCGCCAGCCTCACCTGCAATGACGTTGGTCTTGCGGATATAGTCGAGCAACGAGGTCTTACCATGATCAACGTGACCCATGACGGTGACAATCGGAGCGCGGGGCACGAGATCGGCCTCATCGTCGGCCTCCTCCTGCACGGCTTCGCTCACGTCGGCGCTGACGTATTCGGTCTGGAAACCGAACTCGTCGGCCACAAGGTCTATGGTCTCTTTGTCCATGCGCTGGTTGATGCTCACCATCACGCCAAGGCTCATGCACGTTCCGATGACCTGTGTGACAGGCACATTCATCATCGAAGCCAGCTCATTGGCAGTCACGAACTCGGTCAGCTTCAGGATCTTGGACTCCTGTTCCAGCAACTCCTGTTCGGCCTCCATGCCCGCACGGATATTCTCGCGCTTCTCACGGCGATACTTGGCACCTTTACCCAACGTCTTGTTCTTACCGGCTGTCAGGCGAGCCAGTGTCTCGCGAACCTGCTTGGCCACTTCTTCCTCGCTCTGTTCCACGAGGATGGGCTCCTGCTTGGGCTGGTTCTTTTTCTTCTTGCCCTTGCCTTCGCCCTTGTTCTGCTGGTTATTCTGAGGCTGCTGGTTGCCGCCCTTGTTCTTCTTGGACTGGCTCTGCTGATTCTGCTGTTTGGCTGCCTCAGCATTGATATCCACGCGCTCGCCCTTCTTCTTGGAACCTTGTGCTCCAGTATCGCCGGCAGCACCCTTCTTGCGCTTCTTGGTGCGAGCGGGACGTGTGCTCTGGTTCAGGGAATCGAGATCGATATGTCCTTTGATATTCAGGGTGAGGGGCGGTTCTTGAGGACCTTTCACGCGGAAAACGCCATCGACTTCCTCCAGCTCAATCCCCTTCTTCTTTCCAGACGGACGGCTCGGAGCAGTCTCTATATCTTCCATAGGAGCCATAGCGTCCTCCATGGGAGCCGGAGCTGCTTCCTGAACGGGCTGTTCATCCTTGGCGGGTGCGGGCTCGGGAGTGGCCGCGGGCTTCGGGGCAACCGGTTCTGCTGCGGCAGGCTTTGCTTTCGTCTCAGTGACGGGGTTACCCTTGCCATCGAGGTTAATATGACCTACCAGCTTGGGCTTCTTCACCTCGGTCAGAGGCAGTGCCTCACCATCCTCTGTGAGGACGATGGTTTCCTTCTTTTCCTTGGTTTTGCGGGCTGCTGTCAACGGCTGAGCCTGTGGACGCAAGCCCTTGCTCTTATCCTTGTCGAATTCAGCCTGAACAACGGCGTACTGCTCGTCGCTGATGGTAGCATTAGGATTGGCTTCCACGTCCGTGAAACCTTTCTTATTCAGGAAATCCACCAGAGTCTGCAGACCCAAGCTGAATTGTTTTGTGACTTTATTGATTCTTATTGGCATAAATGTTTAGTATTGAAAGTTGAAATGTTGAAATATTGAAAATTGAAAGATTATAATGATATTATTGAATCGAATTGAGAGTTTATGTATGAGGTCTTAGTAACCTTCAATGTTTCAATCTTTCAATCTTTCAATTCTCAGCAGCACCGCTACCCTCTTCCTCTTCGGGGAACTCCTGACGCAGAACGCGAAGCACCTCGTCAACGGTTTCTTCCTCGAGGTCGGCATTCTTGATGAGCATCTCACGCGGAGCCTCAAGCACGGAACGGGCAGTACTCCAACCATTCTTCTTGAGCTCTTCGATGACCCATTCGTCAATCTCATCTTTGAAGTCGTCGAGGTAGATGTCATCCTCCAGTTCCTCTTCCTCGTTGCCCTGAACCTCACGATATACATCGATGACGGTGTCGGTGAGCATAGAAGCCAGACGGATATTCAGACCACCCTTACCAATAGCCAGACTAACCTGATCGGGATCGAGATAAACCTCGCAGTGCTTGCTCTCGGGATCGAGCTGGATGCTATTGATCTCTGCGGGGCTGAGGGCGCGTGCAATCAGCAGCTGCGGGTTCGAAGTCCACTGGATAACATCGAGGTTCTCACCTTTGAGTTCACGCACAATGCCATGCACACGGCTACCGCGAACACCTACGCAAGCGCCTACGGGATCGACACGGTCGTCGTAGCTCTCCACGGCTATTTTGGCGCGCTCACCCGGAACACGGGCAATCTTACGGATGGCGATGATGCCTTCGGCAATCTCAGGCACTTCGGCTTCCAGCAGGCGCTGCAAGAACACAGGACTTGTGCGCGAGAGGATGATCTTCGGGTTACCGGTAGAGTTGTCCACGCGAGCCACGATGGCGCGGGCGGGTTCTCCCTTACGGAAGAAGTCACCGGGAATCTGCTCGTTCTTGGGCAGCAGCAGTTCGTTGCCTTCCTCGTCGAGCAGCAACACTTCCTTGTGCCACACCTGATAAACCTCGGCGGAGATAATCTCGCCCACCATGTCTTTGTACTTGTTGTAGAGGGCGTCGTGCTCCAGTTCCAGGATGCGTGAAGCCAGCGTCTGACGCAGGGTCAGGATGGCGCGGCGGCCGAACTTGGAGAAGTCCACGGGCTCGGACACATCCTCGCCGACCTCGTAGTCGTCGGCAATCTTCTGAGCCTCGGAAAGGGAAATCTGCATATTGGGGTCTGTCACCTCACCATCAGGTACTACCGTGCGGTTGCAATAGATTTCGAAGTCGCCTTTGTCGGGGTTCACAATGACGTCGTAGTTCTCGTCGGTGCCCTTCATCTTGGCGATGACATTACGGAAGCTCTCCTCAAGCACGCTCACCAGTGTGGCGCGGTCGATGTTCTTCATTTCTTTGAACTCAGCAAAGGAATCGATGAGTTCGTTGTTTTGTTTTTTTGCCATTTTTATGTTTGATGATTGATGAATTACGTTTGATGAATGGTGATTGATGGATGAATCATCATTTGAAATCGATAAGGTATCGTCCGCTCTTGACTTCTGCCATCGGCAGGTTCAGATCTACATCCTGCATCACGGGGCGTTTCTTGCCCTCGACCTGCACCTTCTGGCGTGTAGCCAGGATGATGTGTTCGGCATCGGCTTCGCGGAGTGTGCCCTTGAGTTTACGGCCGTCGGCGGTGATAATCTCCACCTGCTTGTCGACGTGGTTCACCCATTGGCGTAACACCTTGAAAGGCTGTCCCAGACCGGCACTTCCCACTTCCAGTTCATAGTCCTCTTCATCGCGGGAGAGATGTTCCTCGATGAAGCGAGAGAGCTGCACACAGTCCTCGATCCATACGCCGTCGGCTTGGTCGATTTCAACTGTGATACAATCATCGGGGGTCACCGTCAGGTCTGTGAGGAAATACTCTTTACCATCGAGCCATTGCTCAACAAGTGCTTGCACCTTTGCTTTTTCAATCATGTTATTATTCGTTTAACGTTGTTCGTTTAGCGTTTAATAATCGTATATATGTTTCGTTTCCTTGAAAGAGCGAAGCGAAGAACCTTGCGGGTTCCTCGCTTCATCTCTTTTGCGCTGCAAAAGTACGGCTTCTTTCGCATATACGCAAGAAAAAGTAAAACTTTTTTCTACAACACGTGCCCGGAACGGGAATCGAACCCGTACGGCCATCACTGGCCAAGGGATTTTAAGTCCCTCGTGTCTACCAATTCCACCATCTGGGCCTGAATTGCGGCGCAAAGGTAGTAAAAAGATTAAAGATGAAAGATTAAAGATGGAAGTTTTTTGCGTTGACGTGCATTTTTTATACTTTTGCGCCCGAAATGCGTGTCTTGTTGGTCAATACATCAGAGCAAATCGGGGGTGCAGCCATCGCTGCCGCCCGCCTTACGGATGTCCTCAACCGTCATAGTGTGGAGGCTCGGTTGCTGGTGCGCGATAAACAGACGTCTCGCGACACCACTATTCGGTTGCCGCAACGCCTACGCCTCCGGCTCGCTTTTCTGTGGGAACGACTGCGCATTTGGATGGCCAACGGCTTTCGGCGCGAAGGGCTGTGGACAGTGGATATCGGTTGTTGCGGTGTCGATATCACCCAACTGCCCGAGTTCCACGAGGCAGACATCATCCATCTTCATTGGGTAAACCAGGGACTTCTGTCGCTTGCTCAGATTGACAGGATTCTCACCTGCGGCAAACCAGTAGTTTGGACGATGCACGATATGTGGCCCTGCACAGCTATCTGCCATCACGCACGCGAGTGTCAGCATTTCCACACACACTGCCACGACTGTCCTCAGCTCCTGTCACCTGCCGCTCATGATCTCTCGTGGAAGGTCTTTCGTGCAAAGGTTCGCACTTACGCCCGTGCCAGAATGAGCTTTGTAGCATGCAGCCAGTGGCTCGCAAGAGAGGCTCGCAAGAGCGCCCTGCTACAACAACATGAGGTGCTCTCGATTCCCAACACCTACGATAGCTCGCTCTTCCATCCTGCCGCGCAGGTGGAGGCTCGTCGCCGATTGAGGTTGCCCGTCCAAGGACGGCTACTGCTTTTCGTCTGCCAGAAAGTGACCAACAGCCGTAAGGGTCTTGACATTCTTTTCGAAGCCTTGCAGTCGCCGGTACTGACAGAGCTGTCCGACGACCTGCACCTCGTAGTGGTTGGACAAATGGCCGAGGGGATGCAACGACAGCTCCCCTTCCCCGTGCATTTTATCGGTTACCTGTCTGACGTAGCCGATATGGCAGCTCTTTATCAGGCCGTTGACGTATTTGTGACACCGTCGTTGGAAGAAAACCTGCCGAATACGATTATGGAAGCCATGGCCTCAGGCACCCCGTGCGTAGGTTTTCGAATTGGCGGTATTCCCGAGATGATAGACCACTTGGCCAATGGTTATGTAGCCCGCTACCGCGATGCCGACGACCTTGTCCAAGGCATCCGCTATGTCCTCGAAAACCAGGAACGCCTCGCCCACAATGCCGCCGAGAAAGCTGCCGCCACCTGGAACGAAGAGGTCGTAGCCAGCCAGTATATCAAACTCTACCAAAGAATAGTTCAACATTCATAACTTTCAATTTGCTATGATTCGTTTCACCGTTGCCACAGTTACCTATAATGCCGGCGCCACCATTGGGTCTACGCTTCAGAGCGTTGCACGGCAAACATACGAAGCGGTGGAACACTTAATTATCGACGGCTGCTCCAACGACAACACGATGGCAGAGATTCACCGCTACGTGGAACACAACACCGATGTGTGTCATCCCCATGCCATCGTGCTAGTACGTGAGCCTGACAACGGCCTCTATGATGCCATGAATAAAGCTCTCCAACAGGCCAAGGGTGACTACATCCTCTTCCTCAATGCAGGTGATAGCTTTCATGATGCAGAGGTGTTGCAGCAGGTGGCCAAGCAAATCGAGGAACGGTATAATCCCAATCGCCGCCCCGCTGTAATATATGGCGAGACGGATCTCGTGGATAAGGAGGGGCGCTTTCTGCGCCATCGCCGCCTGAAAGCTCCAGAACGCCTCACCGCACGCAGTTTCCTCCAGGGTATGTTGGTGTGTCATCAGAGTTTTTATGTTCGTTGTGATATCGCACGCCGCGAGATTTACGACCTACGCTATCATTTTTCTGCCGACTACGACTGGTGTATTCGCGTGTTGAAGCGTGCCGAACGGCGAGAGCTGGCTCGTCACAATACGCATCTCATCCTGACCGATTATCTGGCCGAGGGAATGACTACACGCAACCACCGCCGTTCGCTCATGGAACGCTTCCGGCTGATGGCTCATCATTATGGCTGGCCTGCTGCCATTGCGGCTCACTGCTGGTTCGTTCTGCGTGCTGTCATCCTACGCTGAAACGTCTTTTCGGGGTTCTTCTTCAATTTTTTGCCATGCTTTTTGCTGCCTATCGGCAAATTATCACTATCTTTGCACCGAATAGTGACTTTTTAAGTACCTGTCAGCTGTGATATTCCATGACTCTCTCATAGGCCAGGCAGCCATCTGGCAACGATTGCTGGCCGATTTGCAAGCCGATCGTGTGCCCCACGCCTTGATGCTGTGCGGTCCTGCAGGATCGGGCAAACTGGCGTTGGCGGTAGCCTTTGCTCAGGCGTTGTTGTGTCAGCATCCAAGGGAGGATGGGACGCCTTGCGGCGAGTGTACCTCGTGCCGCATGACAGCCAAGCTGGAGCACCCCGACCTACATTTCACGTTTCCCATCGTCAAGGACAGCAAGATCAAGACCGAGGAAGCCATTTCAGACCTATTTATAAAAGATTGGCGCGCGCGCGTATTGGAGAGCCCCTACTTCGACCTCAACGATTGGCTGAAAGTGATGGGTACTGAGAATCAGCAGGCCAAATACTATGTTGCTGAAAGCGACAATATCCAGCGCAAGCTAGTCCTGAAGAGCAATCAAGGTGGGCGCAAGGTAATGATTGTATGGTTACCGGAGAAGATGAATCAGGAAACAGCCAACAAGCTCTTGAAACTATTTGAGGAGCCGCCGGTAGACACACATTTCATCATGGTTTCTGAGGAACCGGACCTCGTATTAGGCACCATCCTCAGCCGTACACAACGCATGCTTGTACCCCCACTGTCGCGTGAGGAGTACTGCCAGGCCCATCCACCCAAGGACGAACGCCTGTTTCTGGATCTGTTCATCATGCTCATGCGTTTGAGCTACCAGCGCAAGGTGAAAGATATGCGCGACTGGTCGGAACAGTTGGCTAGTATGGGACGCGAGACACAGAAGAGTTTCCTACAGTTCTGCCAGCGGCAGGTGCGCGAGAATTTCGTCTATAACTTCCGCCAGCCGGAACTCAACGACCAAAGCAACGACGAGGCGGCTTTCAGTAAGAACTTTGCCCGTTTCATCAACGAACGCAACGTCATCCCGATTACCGAGGAGCTGGCCAAGGGCGAGACAGATATCGCCCAGAACGTCAACGCCCGCATGGTCTTCTTTGATTTGGCATTAAAGATGATAGTGCTATTGATACAATAAGCTCGCCATTCCCCCTCAAGGGGAGGACGGTAAAAGATAATAGAAAACATCATTGTTGTATATATGGAAGAAAAAACAACCAATCAAATACATGCCACACTTCCCCCTGAGGGGGAGCGGGGAGGGCGACCCCCCGTCTTCACCGAGCGTGGGCTCACCTATCTCGGTTGCCCCAAGCAGAGCTGTCAGCTGAATGTCTTTGACTATCTGGCTGACATCCCCGGCAACCCCGATACCACGGACTTAGTGGAGGTGCAATTCAAGAATACGCGCAAGGGCTACTACCACAACTCCAACAAGCTACCGCTGGAGAAGGGAGATATCGTGGCTGTGGAGGCTTCGCCCGGACATGACATCGGCACGGTAACGCTCACTGGCAAACTTGTGCTCCTGCAAATACGCCACCATCCGCCCAAGAGCATGGACGACATCAAGAGCATTTACCGCAAGGCACGCCCCGTAGATATGGAGAAATACGAGGAGGCTAAAGCCCGCGAGCATGACACGATGATCCGTTCCCGTCAGATTGCCAAAGACCTCGGGCTGGAGATGAAGATTGGCGATGTGGAATATCAGGGCGATGGCAACAAGGCTATTTTCTACTATATCGCTGATGGCCGCGTAGATTTCCGCCAGCTCATCCGTGTGCTGGCCGATGCTTTCCACGTCCGTATCGAGATGAAGCAGATCGGTGCCCGTCAAGAGGCCGGTCGTATCGGTGGCTTCGGTCCTTGTGGGCGTGAGTTATGCTGCACCACTTGGATGCGTAACTTCGTCAGTGTAGGCACTGGTGCTGCACGTTATCAGGATCTCAGCCTGAATCCGCAGAAGTTGGCCGGGCAGTGTGCAAAGCTGAAATGTTGCATGAACTACGAGGTCGATCAGTATGTAGAGGCCTCGCGTCATATGCCCAGCCGTGAAATCCAACTGGAAACCATTGACGGGACTTACTACCACTTCAAGTCCGATATCCTTGCCGGTATGGTTACGTATTCCACCGACAAGCGAATGGCTGCTAATCTGACCACTATCA
>Ga0310786_10004979_pt1 | contig 18213 bp, 15 predicted proteins | sample AusTroGonzalo_MG_FD_203881 | JGI IMG/M metagenome (GOLD analysis project Ga0310786, IMG submission 203881) | Bovine rumen microbial communities from tropical cattle in Woodstock, Queensland, Australia - Gonzalo_03 (v2) (version 2) | ecosystem: Host-associated > Mammals > Digestive system >... | reverse complement strand
CCTCGCAGGAAATAACACTCACAGCGGAAATGGTCAATCAGCACTTCGAGACGATTTCGCAACTATCCAAGCAGATAGATGTGTATGAGAAACAATACACATCCGCCAAGTCGCTAATTAACCTCACACCGGAAAAAGCTGCTTCTCTCTACCTCTCACGAGCGATGGAATTTGCGCTTGTCCAGGACTATTCCTCCGCCCTCGACGACTGCACAAAGGCCATCCAACATCTAAATGCCAACAGCGCAAGCGGTCTAATAGCCATCATCACCTTCTGTCGCGCCAACTGGCGGTTCAAACTCCTGGAGTACCAGCGTGCAACCGGCGATCTGACTGCCGAATCAAGCATGGATTTTGAAATCATGCTTCGCGACTATGACTATGTCAACAAACTCCTGCCGGACTTTGCTTTTGCTTATTACAACAAGGCGAATATTCTCTGCACGCAGAAGGAATATCAAGCCGCCATTGCCACGTATTCCAAGGCTATCGAAGCTGACAGCGACTTTGCCGAGGCCTACTTTAACCGCGGTCTGACTCGCATTTACATAGACCAAGTGGAAGAAGGCATTGCCGACCTCAGCCGTGCCGGAGAACTCGGAATCTATCAAGCGTACAACTTAATCACCCGCTTCCAATGAAAATCAGACTTCTAACAGCGATAGCGGTCTCACTTCTAACAGCTTCTGCGGTCTCAGCACAGCTATTATACCAAGTCTCCGGCAACTCGGCGCAGGCGAAGTCCTATATCCTTGCTACGAACAAACTGGTCGATATGACCTTTGTTGATACAATTCCTAATGTCTTCAAATGCTTTGGCGACTGCAACAAGGTGCTTACCGAGTTTGCTATGCAGGACTACGAAGCACTTGCAGTTCTACGGCAGGCAGCTATCCTGCCCGACTCTGTCAAACTGCGTAATTTTTACACCGACGCGCAATACAAATACATTGACGAATCCCTGCGTCTTACCCTTGGAATGGGACTTGACCAGCTCGCACGCATGAAGCCATCCTACCTCACCGAACTTTACCGCGTCGAGCTCTTCAGGAAATGGCTTAACTACGACGGACAACGCTCTATCGAATCTTTCTTCCAAGCCGTGGCTGAAGAGCGAAATATGCCCGTTTACGGATTGGACGAAGTAGGCGAAACGATGTTCATGGTCTTTGACCGCGAGCCCTTCCACTGGCAATGTGAAGAACTGCTCAACCTCATTGAGAATCCCGAACGAGATGTCAAGCAGGAAAGCACCATCCGGGACATGTACCTCCAAGGCAGACTCTCCGATATCGCCTTTCAAGTTGCAGCGCCGGACAATCGCTCTACTATTTCTTACTCCGACTACAAAGTGTATTGCCAACGCAATCAGCAATGGGTAAAACGTCTCGCCTCTTTCCTGCATGAAGGGCACGCATTTATTGTGCTGGATTGTATCTATCTCGGCGGAGAGAAAGGACTGCTTGCACAACTCCGCAACGCTGGATATAAAGTAAAACCCGTAAACAAACGATGACAAACTATTCCGAACATATTGCGCCCTTATTGGGCCTGAAACAAAGTCAGGTAGCAGCTACTATTTCGCTCTTGGACGAGAAGGCAACGATTCCCTTTATTGCCCGTTACCGCAAAGAGAAAACAGGTTCTCTGGACGAAGTGCAGATTGCTGCCATCAGCGAACACTATACCCGTTTGCAGGAACTTTCAGACCGCAAGCAGACTATTCTTAGCACTATTGAGGGACAGGGCAAACTCACGCCTGAACTCAAAGCCCGAATTGAGGATTGTTGGTCTGCCACAGAACTCGAAGACATCTACTTGCCCTATAAGCCGCACAAGAAGACACGAGCGGATATTGCCCGCGAAAGGGGGCTGCAACTGCTGGCAGACCGTATTCGCAAGCAATTTCCCGAACCTATCAAAGCCTCCGAGGAAGAACTTCAAGGCGCACGGGACATCATTGCCGAAGAGATCTCACAGGATACCAAAGCCCGAAACGCCATCCGCCGCGAGTTCTCCTACTCCGCCATCCTGACTACCAAACTCGTCAAGGGCAAGGAGAACGACGAGGAAGCCCAAAAATACAAGGATTATTTTGCGGTATCAGAACCACTCAAACACATCTCGTCACACCGTCTCTTGGCAATCAGACGCGCCGAAAACGAAGGAGTGATTCGCGTGGATATCTCTGCAGACATAAACAAAAGCCTCGAAAAACTCAACCGCCTCTACATCCGGAACAGCACTTTCTCTGCCAAACAAATGGAGATAGCCTTGGAAGATTCCTACAAACGCTTACTCAAACCCTCTATCGAGAACGAGTTTGCCGCGTCATCCAAGGAAGAAGCCGACACCGAAGCAATTCGCGTCTTTGCCGCCAACCTACGCCAACTGCTCTTGGAATCGCCACTTGGTCAAAAGCGCGTCTTAGCTCTTGACCCAGGCTTTAGAACTGGCTGCAAGATGGTGGTTCTCAGCGCACAAGGAGACCTACTCCACCACGATGTAGTATTCCTGCACAACTTGGAATCACAGCATATTTTGACCAACGCTGTCACCAAATACGGCATTGAAGCCATTGCTATCGGAAACGGAACTGCTTCCCGCGAGTGCGAGGAGTTTGTCCGCCGGACACTCAATCCGGCGCCGCCCATCTTTATTGTTTCGGAGAATGGTGCCTCTGTCTATTCCGCTTCTAAGATTGCCCGCGACGAATTCCCGAATGAGGATGTAACTGTTCGCGGAGCAGTTTCTATCGGCCGCCGTTTGATGGACCCGCTTGCCGAATTGGTCAAGATAGACCCGAAATCCATTGGCGTCGGACAATACCAACACGACGTGGACCAAACGCGTCTCAAAGATGCACTCAACCAGACCGTTGAGTCCGTTGTCAACTATGTCGGCGTGGATGTGAATACCGCTTCCCCCTACCTGCTGACCTATATTTCCGGTCTCGGACCGGCATTGGCACAGAATATTGTGGCATACCGCAGCGAAAACGGTCCTTTCCTGAACCGCAAATCCCTGCTCAAAGTGCCAAAGATGGGGGCCAAGACCTTCGAACAATGTGCAGGCTTCCTCCGTATCCCTGGAGGTACCAACCCACTTGACAATACCGCTGTTCACCCCGAACGATACGCCATTGCCGAAAAACTGATGAAAGACAAGGATTTTGACCATCTTGAGAAATACGTCACTAACGAAGTCGGATTGCCGACATTAACCGATATTGTTCACGAACTCCAAAAACCCTCTCGCGACCCAAGGACACAGGCGGAGGAGTTCCACTTTGACGAATCAGTCCACACCATCAACGACTTACAGGTCGGGCAAGTGCTGCCGGGAATAGTCACCAACATCTCCAACTTCGGCGCTTTTGTCGATTTGGGCGTACACAAGGACGGACTTGTTCATATCTCCGAGATGGCCAATCGCCGCATTGCCGACCCGAACGAAGTCCTTTCCCTGCATCAGAAGGTCAAAGTGCGCATCATCGGCATCGACCTCCCCCGCCAACGCATCCAGTTGTCCCTGAAAAATGTTTAAATGACTAAATGATAAAATATTATGGCAGACGACAAGAAAATCATTTTCTCCATGGTGGGCGTAAGCAAAAACTTCGGCCCGCAGAAACGCGTATTGAACAACATTTACCTCTCCTTCTTCTATGGTGCAAAAATCGGCATCATCGGTTTGAACGGTACCGGTAAATCCACGCTGATGAAGATTATTGCCGGTGTAGAGAAAGACTACGAAGGACAGGTCGTTTTTTCACCCGGATATTCCGTCGGTTACTTGGAGCAGGAACCAAAACTCGATCCCGAAAAGACCGTTCGCGAGTGCGTGCAGGAAGGTGTGCAGCCGATTATGGATTTGTTGCGCGAGTACGATGAAATAAACAATGCCTTTGCTGACCCCGAAGCGGATTACGACAAACTTCTTGCCCGTCAAGCCGAGTTGCAGGACAAACTCGATGCAACCGATGCCTGGAATATCGACTCCAAGCTCGACCGTGCTATGGATGCACTCCGTTGCCCGGATGACGATGCCATTGTCAAGAACCTTTCCGGAGGCGAGAAACGCCGTGTAGCTCTCTGTCGTCTGTTGTTGCAACAGCCGGATATTCTGCTACTTGACGAGCCGACGAACCACCTCGACGCCGAGTCCATTGACTGGCTCGAGCAGCACTTGCAGCAGTATGCCGGAACGGTTATCTGTATCACCCACGACCGTTATTTCCTCGACGACGTTGCAGGCTGGATTTTGGAACTCGACCGTGGCGAAGGTATTCCGTGGAAGGGCAATTACTCCTCATGGCTAGAGCAAAAGACAGCTCGCATGGCCATGGAGGAGAAACAGGCTTCCAAACGCCGCAAGACCCTTGAGCGCGAATTGGAATGGGTGCGTATGGCGCCCAAAGCCCGTCAGGCAAAGGGTAAAGCCCGTCTCGCAGCCTACGACCGAATGATGAACGAGGAACAGAAAGAGCGCGAGGAGAAACTCGAGATATTTATCCCGAACGGTCCACGTCTGGGTAACAAGGTCATCAATGCCGAAGGCGTCAGCAAAGCCTTTGGCGACAAGCTGCTCTTTGAGGATTTGAACTTCATGCTTCCGCCAAACGGCATCGTAGGTGTTATTGGTCCGAACGGAGCGGGTAAGACTACCCTATTCCGCATGATTATGGGAATGGAGAAAGCCGACAAAGGCACGTTCCAAGTTGGTGAGACTGTCAAAGTCGGCTATGTCGATCAAGTACACAGCAATATTGACCCGAATAAGACTGTCTTTGAGACCATTTCAGGCGGAACGGAGTTTATCCGTGTCGGAGGTCGTGAAATCAATGCTCGCGCATATCTTAGCCGCTTCAACTTCACCGGCGCCGACCAGGAAAAGAAATGCGGCGTACTCTCCGGTGGTGAGCGTAATCGCTTACATTTGGCACTGACGCTGAAATCCGAAGCGAATGTACTGTTGCTCGATGAGCCGACGAATGATATTGATGTAAACACGCTCCGTGCCTTGGAAGAAGGTCTCGAGAACTTCGCCGGCTGTGCCGTAGTCATCAGCCACGACCGCTGGTTCCTCGACCGTATCTGTACCCACATCCTCGCCTACGAAGGCGACTCTAAAGTCTATTGGTTCGAAGGCTCTTACTCCGAGTACGAAGCCAACAAGCGCCTCCGTTTAGGCGAAGAAGCAACCCAACCAAAACGCATTAGATATAGAAAATTGATGGAATAATGCATCCTCACTAGCGACACACGACTCACATACGTGAAGCGATTGAGGCGCACCGAGAATGTCCACTGGACATTTGAAGGAATAAGTGCGCCGCGCGAGTTTGCAGAGCAAACATAGAACTCCTTAAAGCCGACACATACGGGACGATAGATGTTATTATGACATACCTTAAAAATGCTTTTTCGTGTGAAAAGGCATTTTTTATTTGTGTATATCAAAAAAATGTTGTACTTTTGCGGCGTCTTTTCGGCGGGAAAGACATATTGTATTGAAAAAGAAGCGTTTGCTTACTCTTGCTATAGAAAACTTAGGAACTTTTCAAAGCAACAAGAGTGTATTGCAAAGCGCTCCTGCGTTTATACGTGGGACTGCTTATACACATATCTTTGTTGCACGGTTTCCTAAGACCTTCTTTAGCAGATGTGTGGCATAGCAGCCCCACGCATTCTTTTGTATGTAACAATTATCGGTCTCATGGGGCAGCAGACCAACGCTAAAAGCAATATTTATGAAAAAGTTTTTATTACTATGTGGTTTGTTCGCCATGGCAACGGTTGCGGCCTATGCCCAAGAAACAAAACGTGTTGCCATTTTGGAAGTGGTGGATAAAGAAAACAAATTAACTTATAGCCAAAAACTATTATTGCGAAGTAACATGTCTCGTGCCGTTGCAAATACGCCTGGTTATGAGGCTTATGACCGTACAGATATAGACGCGATTCTTGGAGAGCAGGATTTTCAGCGTACAGGTTTGGTAAGCGACTCAGAAATCCGAAAGTTGGGAGAAATGGCTGGCGTTTCATTAATCCTTGTAACTGAAGGTGCATTGACAACTGACAACAAGATTATTGTATCTGTCAAATTATTGAATGTGGAAACCGCTCGTGTTGAAATGGCAGATTATGCTACAATGGAACTATCAACAGAAGATATTCAACGTGGATGCAAGTCTTTAGTTAATAGGTTGTTTGGCAATACCGCCATAAATGATATTGATATGATTAAAAAAGTGAACAACAACGAATATAAAATTAATAACCAAACAATGGATAGAATAATTTATGAAAAATTTATTCAGCAGAATTGTCCGGAAGCATGGAAGAAGCACTGTCAGGCAAAAAAATATATCACAACTGGTTGGTGCTTGTTTTCAGTAGGTCTTTTTGCAACAACTTTAGCATCAATTAATGGTGGAATACAACTATCAAATGGAGGAGGTAGTGGATGGGGAGCTGTAATTGCAGCTGGCGTAGTCGGAGGTGTTGGAGCTGCTTCTTTAATAACATCGGCAACATTGTTGGGTATTGGATATAACAAAAGAAATAACACTTATCGAATATATAATAATGACTGCACCTCGTCTCGCCATACTCCGCTATCGTTGAATATCAAAGCAGACCAAAATGGACTTGGTTTGGCACTACATTTCTAAGATGAGAAAGATACTCCTTATTATATTATTGGCGGCGATTTGCATCGCCGCCTTTGCGCAAGTGCCGGACTGGTATGATGCGGCATTACGGACACAGTTTTATCCAACAGATGTCTATTTTTCGGGCTTTGCCGTGAACGAAGTCGCCAAAGGCGAAGATTTGGACAAGGCGTTAGAGTCCATCAAAGCCGCAGCACGGGTGGAAGCCGTTTCGACCATCCAGATACATGTACAGTCCGTCAAACAGGACTACTCGCGCTCGGAGGATTATACTAATAGCAAAAAAGACATGGCAGAGTTCTATCAACGCTTTGAGTCAATGGCGAAGCTCTCTACCGACATCGATATTCCGGGGCTGAAGATTGAGAGTTACCGCGACGGAAATGTTGTTGCCGCGTTTGCGTATGTCAAGAAACGCGACCTGCAACGCCAGTTAGAGAAACAAATCACCATGGGACTGACGCGTATGGAGACGCAGCTGGACAATACTGATGAACTCATCAGCAAGGGCGAAAAAGCGGAAGCCCGCAGCCGAATTGCCGATTTGGGAAAAGACTTTGCCGCCATTGAGCGCAATCAGGAACTGCTGCTTGCCGTTGACCCCAAAGCAGATGCCGAAAGCCTGCAACTGAAGGAACTCAAGGATTTGAAACTGCGTCACACACAGATGATGACGGCGCTCAAAAATGGCATTTATATTGCCCTTCAATGTGAGGCAGACTGCTTCGGTTCGCCGTTTCCGACTTTGCAGAACGAACTGAAGGGCAACCTGTCCGATATCGGTTGTTCTTTCACAGATAATCCGGATGAAGCGGATTGGCTGATTGTCATTTCCGCCAAAGCGCGGGAACATCGTGCCGAAAAATACGGGAACTACACGTCATATTTTGTTTATGTGGATTCTCACATAGCTATCACGAAACAGGCAACAAAGCAGAAGGTGTATGAGGACGAGATTTCCGTGAAAGGCGGTGACACTCTGAACAACACAAACGCAGCTCACGTAGCATATAAAGATACGACGACCAAACTGACAGCAATCATCAAAGAGCAGATACAGTAGTAATGCCAATTGTTCCACGCGGTCATCCTTCGGTGATCCTTCTGTCATCCTTCGGACGTGGAACAATTGCAAAAAGTCATCTAATGGTAGAAAAATCGCCAAACACGAAAGCCGCACGAAAGCCCGTGTAAGTCCCCAAATGCTACGGGGGAATAATGGCTAAAGGTTAATAATAGCTTTTAAAAGGCTTTTCGAAAGCCACTAGTGCTCGCGTGGTGGTCCTGTTTACGGCTATCGGTTTTGGATGGCTTGAATTTTGTATTTTGACGCTCCCGTCATCGTACCGAAAAAAACTCAAGAAATTGCATTAAATTGCAGAAAAGTAACAAAAAATTTGCGAGTATCAAATATTTGTTGTACCTTTGCACGCTTTTTTGAAAGAAGCCCCAAATCGATGAGAAACCAAGCATGTAATGCTGTTTCGAAATCGAAGAGGAGGAACCGACGAAGCGTCCAATCCGCAAGGCGGATTATTTATAGCGAAGTCCGTTCCGACGACGGGAAGTAGTTCAGCCCGGTGGAATGCCTGCTTTGGGAGCAGGAGGTCGCAGGTTCGAATCCTGTCTTCCCGACCATAAAGTGCGAAAAATTCGCACTTTTTTTATTGCGTTACGCCCCCGCCATTGTACATCTCTTGGGGAGTTATAGTACTCCACTCTTTCCTAACCGGTAAAGCAGGATTATCCACAAGCGCATCAATAATACACGGGGTTTGATGCATCACGTTGGACTCAAGAAATGTTTTTTCTTCTGCCCATAAATAGGTCATGTACGATGCTACATCGTGCGCACGGTCCTTGAAACGATAGATGCTATAGTTGCCACCTTTCTTCTTTAGTTGGGCGGCTAAGTAATTACTCCCCCATATTCCACGTCCAAACGCACCTAAATGGTTGTACGCCACAACGTTGTCATTTATGCCATGAAAGAACAATATCGGGCAAGGAAGCGTTTCAAATTTTGGCGCGCCTCGTAATGAAATAATACCACCGGCAAAACCAAGCACTCCCTTAAATTGGAAATGTTCAGGCAAACCCTCTGCCTCACCATTTGCAACGACATAAGCGCTCGCCAACGAGATAATAGCACCCGCCGAATTACCTGAAAGTACGAGATTGTGCACATCAATACCCAATTCAGGATGAGAAGCCAAAAACAATATAGCGGAATACAAATCTTCCACCCCCATCTGTTGAGACGCGTAGAATGCCGTCACCGACTTGGCAATTCCCACTAAACCATTGCCCATCTTATAATTCTTCATTCCAAGACGATAGTCTATGGCCACCACGTTATAGCCATTGTCGTTGAGCATTTGATAGTATTTGAGCAAATGAGCCGCATCGCGTGTTCCCGATTTGAATCCACCACCGAATAGATGTATTATCGTCGGTTTAGGCACACCTTGAAAATCAGATAAGGTTCCTGCCGTGGCTCGATGAATATCCAAATACAGCGAACTCGTATCCTTCTTCGCATACAGATACGTTTCTTTCGCAGCAATCGGCAGGCAAATAACTACTAAGATTAATACCAACGCAATCCTTTTGATTGTCTTATTCATCATTTTGTTCATAACTTTTAAATAAGTTCAAATTTGCTGAATCACTCAACGGGATTTGAGGACAACGGCTTTAGCGATATTCTGAACTTGCCTACCCACCTTACCCAAAAGGTTATTCCATCGTTCATCCGCTTCGTCAAACCCAATTACCAATGCCGTTTCTGCAAGGCCGAGTTTGAGAAGATTTGTCGCATCCCGCTTGGCATGCTCAAAGCTATTGGGGCCATGTGAGAAAGTGGAATTATAGCCGTGGCACTTGAGTTGCATCGCCAATACCGATGAAACGGTATTATGCGTGGATTGCATAAACGATGTAGGTTTGAGCCCTTCTTCCCCTTCGCGGCAAAGCGGATCCAAGAACTGCACCGTATTGACAAGACACCCCCACTCCGTTCCGGTAATAATGGCATCAGGGACAGATACTTTTGCTTGCTCCAATGCCTGCCGTGCAGCCACAATCACCCGACGCATTTGCTCCGTCATACGCCGCGCTTCCATGGCTGACAAATACTGCCTGTAATCCGTGGCACCATCTATAGTAATGGTCGCCGATTCATGCACAGAGAAGTCCATTTTGCGTCCAAGAGGCGTTTCACCATACGAGGAAGATGAAAGGATAAGACAACTGTCATTTCCCCCGAAAGCAAAGGAATTGCACATCACATGGGTCAGTTGTTTCTGCTCGTTATGCGCAACCGGAATGATTCCGTTCGCCATCGGAGTATGGAAATTTACGTTCGCCGGCACAAAGCCATACTTCATACATATAAGGCAAATCACCGTTTCCACCGAACCGGAAGCACTGGTCGTGTGTCCGGTCAAGGATTTGGTGGAACTAATTGCCGGTAATTGTTCTCCAAAGACCCGTTTGAGTGCATTGGCTTCGCTCTGGTCGTTATTGGGAGTTGCCGTCCCGTGCGCATTCACATAATCAATGGAAGCAGGCTGTAATTGAGCCATCCGCAAGGCTCCTTTCATCGCCAAATAGGCTCCTTCCCCATTCTCGGATGAGGCGGTCTGGTGGTACGCGTCGCAGGCATTGCAATAGCCCGATAAATACGCCAATATGGTAGCTCCGCGCTGCAAAGCGTGTTCCTCGGTCTCCAAAACTACATACGCCGCTCCTTCCCCCAAATTCAGTCCGGCACGAGTGTCATCAAACGGGCGACACGGTTCGCGGTCCAGAATCATCAGCGCATTGAAACCATTCAGGTGAAACTTGCTTAAACACTCGGTTCCACCGGCAATAACGCATTCTGCGTCACCCGCAAGAAGCATGTTCGCACCGGATATAATCGCATTCAAGGCTGAACTGCAGGCAGTTGACGTAGTGGTACAGAACGCGACACCACCCAAGGCAGCTGCAATCGTTTCGGTCGTGGAACCGGCATCGTGCAAGGCCATCGTTTCAAGGTTTTCGCCAGGTTCCCAATGCAGATAATCTCGCTCGGTAGTTTCCATTCCACCGACCGTAGTGCCGGATATAAGGGCCGATTTAGCCAGCAATCCTTTGTTTATGCCGGCTTCTTCCAATGCCTCGCGTGCCGCCAATATGCCCAATAACGCAGAGCGGGATGCCTGCCCGTCATAGATAAAGCGCTTGCGGATTTCCTCGTTGGAAAGACGCACTTCCCCTACCGGCAACCGGTGAACACTCTCCAAATGGCACATCGGACCGATGCCCGACTGCTCACGCAACAGGGACTCAAGGGTTTCTTGCTTGCCAATTCCAATGGCGGAAACAATACCCGAACCGGTTATAACAATTCGTTTCACTTGGTACGATGGGCGGCAATATATTCCGCCATGGAATCAATGGATTGGAAAATAGCCTTGCCTTCTTTCGGATTGGAGAGTTTGATGCCGTATTGTTTATCCAGTAAAACAATGAGTTCAAGGGCATCAATCGAATCCAAGCCAAGTCCTTCACCGAATAACGGCTGGTCATTTTGGATGTCAGAAGGTTGCATCTCCTCTAAATTCAGCGCCTCAATAATTTGCGCTTTCAATTGTTCTTTTAACGAATCCATATATGTAATTTTGCTATAAAATGTTCATCATCAATCGCCTCTATCCATCCGCCGAGCACAGAGCTTATTTTGTCTGACAGCGTTGCTTCAATAAGCGGCAAAAGCTGTTCCTCTTCTTGAAGCGCATAGTACATCGTTTCGCCAAGATATTTGTTGCGTATCGCGATTTCACCGGTCACAATATTCGGCAAGGTATAGACGAACAATGACGGCGAGGGGAAATAGTTGTCCGGCTGAATGGTCGCCTCATATGCCCGGTCGTTATGTATGCACCCGCTTCGGCCGGCAAGCACAACCGCACGATTGTCGCGAGGGACAAAACGCTCTACTCCTTCCTGCTGTAACAGCAATTCAGACGCCACAAACCCCACACGACAAAGCAAGTCCATCTTGAAGAACTTCGGATAATCGCCTATTTGCGTGCGGTACACGTCCGTCAAACGGGTCTCAGAGGTTAATACTATGTCGGCTATGGATTGCATATACGTTTATATCGAACGGCAGCATTGGTGCCGCCAAATCCGCTCAACAGTTTAATAAAATGCAGGTCATTATTGCCCTCTATATGCCTGTGCGCCGCATTGACTGCCACCGGATAAGTCGTTCCCTGCTCGGTAAAACCTTTCGTAGGGAGGATGATTCTTTCTTCCAATGCCCGCAAGCAAAGTATCGTTTCCAATAACCCCGCTGCTCCGAGAGTGTGACCGAAATATCCCTTCAAACTATTCGCCGGAACAGCACTCAAACCGGCTCGATATAGCGCAATAGACTCCATTTCATCGTTATACACGGTACCTGTTCCGTGCAAGCCAATCATCGTTACATCCTTTGCGTCAACCCCTTCCAACACCTCGCACAAACATCTGAAACTCCCTTCCCCCTCGCGACTGGGACCTGTCAAATGGTTGGCATCATTGTGCATACAGCCCGCCTCATAGTGCCAATAAGCCTGTTTCGGATGGAAAGCCAAATACTCATCAGCAGCAAACACCATCGTTGCAACTGCTTCACCCAGATTGAGCCCGTCCCGATGAGCGTCAAACGGACAACAAACCGTATCAGATAACGCCTTCAGAGCCTCAAAACCGCTGCGGATGAACTCCGTCACAATATCACACCCAACCACAACGGCATACTTGTATTGCCCGCTTTCTATCAAGCGATTAGCCACAATCTGCGCACATACACCGGAGGTACAAGCGTTACTCACCACAATCGGCGGATTCGGATTCTCCAGCTCCTCACAAATGCGTTGGGCAGGAGTGATTAAATCGAGGTCTTCGCCCTTGGTGGAGGAAACAATAATCACCGTCTCGGTAGTATTGACCGGAACGGCATCCTTCTGTAACGCTTCTGTGATACTTCGGACGCAACGATTGGCAAAATCACCGGCCTCCGGCAATTTATGCACGATTTCATCGGGAGTGTCCCCTGCTAAAATCCGCGCTATATTCGCCTCCACCGAGTCGCCAAGAGGCGTGATTATATGTGAGCCAACCAGTATCACTGCAATGCTATCTTCAAATCCATTTCTGCCACGATTTCATCGGCAACGAAACTTGTGGCGTGTACCAATGTGATGTCAAACACCGTTTCGATAACCTCAATACAAGTCTTTAGGGTCTCTCCCACATGTGGCAGGCGATTGACACGCATTTGTTTAACAGCCCCGATAAACCCGATTCGAACGGGTGTATTCGCTTTCTTCGCTTGATAACCGACCCACGCTGCTGCCGTTTGTGCCACGTTCTCCATCAATCCCGATGCTTGTAATTCTTCCCCTTCCGCCAACACACAATCATTGGGTATAACCCATTGTGTCACAGCACTTTTCAGTGTTGTCTCCAACAGTTCATCCACCATCACAAACGGAGGTCTTTGCGGTATATATTCGGTTATATCCATGTCTCGTCGGACCAAAAATCGTAATAGTTGAATAGTTGTGTCGGGTATTTTTGCGCCATCTCAGTCAATAATTCGCCATAGCGTTTGGCAAGCTCTGTAATGCGTTCACGCATTGTGCCCTCATCAGTTATCGGAAGGGGCTTGATATAAATATGATACGAATCCCACTTTTCCTTCATTACAAATACAACACGCACAATCTCGTCTCGCGTAACCGCCAAAGCAAATGCCCCCAATGGCAGTTTGGCTTCCTTGCCCAATACCGGCACACTCACGGTTTTGCTTTCCCCTACCCGTCTATCCGCCGGCATCGCAACAATTTCCCCGTTGGATAAAGCGGTATTTATCTCAAACACATGCGACAAGTCCTTCTGCAACGGAATCAGATGGATATTATGAGGCGCCAACATTCGCCGCCTGTTCTCCATCACCACTTCTGTATCACCGGCATACAGCACAACATTCATCTTTTTAAGCGGCGTAGATAGTTCATATCCTGCCATCTCAAAGTTCCCAAGGTGTGAACTGAGCACAATAAATCCACGTTCCTCGGTCACAAGGTCATAGAAAAGGTTGCGGTTCTCTATCTCAAAGCTAAAAGTCTTGCCTGCGTGCGCCGCAAAGCGGTCTATAACCACCTGTCCGAAGGCATAGAAATTACGCAATGCGCCGCCAATAGCCTTACAACGCGAATAATGATGACGGTCGCGGAAGTACCTATATTGTACTATTACGGCGGACGGACGCGATAGCATATAGAACGGCAACATCATCGCCATCAAACCATAACCGACACGAACATCTGTTTTACGCAGAAGCCCTACAAGAGTTCGCTGCATAAAGGGCGTTCCGTCAGTCTTTCCAGTCCATTTTTCTGCCATACATACAAATTAGCGGGCAAAGATACAACATTTTCTGCATTTATACAAATAAAATTCACTTTTATTTGTCAATATCAGGATATTTTTGTACTTTTGCGGCGAAATCATGAAAGTTACCAAATCGAATATAATTATTCCGGACGGTTTGACTCAAGTGCTGCTTCATGCTTGTTGTGCACCGTGTTCCTCTGCGATTGTGGAGTGGCTCTTGGCTCACAAGATTACTCCCGTCATTTACTATTTCAATCCGAATATTTATCCCCAAGAGGAATACATCATCCGCAAAAACGAAAGCAAGCGCCACGCACAAAGCCTCGGTCTCCGCTGGATAGATGATGACTATAATCATCCGTCTTGGCTGACTTGTGTACAAGGATTGGAATCCGAACCGGAACGCGGCAGACGCTGCGAGCTCTGTTTTCGCCATCGGTTGTTAGCAACGGCTCAAAAGGCCAAAGAAGAAGGAATAGACTGGTTTGCAACCACCTTAGCCTCTTCCCGATGGAAGAATCTGGAGCAAATCAATGCCGCCGGTTTGTGGGCTGCTGGTCAAGTGGACGGAGTGTCTTTTTGGGCGCAAAACTGGCGTAAAGACGGCCTTCAGGAGCGGCGGAACGAGCTCCTCAAAGCCTATAATTTCTACAATCAACTCTATTGTGGATGCGAGTTTAGTATGCCCCAAAAATAAGGGCACAAAAAAGCGCTAAAGCAACTACTCGAGAAAACTCCTATAGACAGGATTTGAGGTGTACCAAATCTTTGTAATCCGAACTCATCGCTACGCTTTCGCGGTCACGGCGGAGAGGTTTCGGCGCGCCATTAATAGGGCATTTACCTCGTTTAATGATATTTGTTGAGTTTTCCGGTCTCTGTGCTTTAGCGCCAAATTATTTTGTCATTTATTCATTTACCATTTTGTCATTTACCGGATGTATGAAATCCGATTGTAAAAACGATACTATGCGTCATCGTACGCAGATCGTACGGAGTAGCAAATTCATGCGCAAAAACATCCATCTGTTGCATCCTCAAACGATACGCACCATGCACAATCACGTGCGATGAACGAAAACCGAATCCGGCAGAAACATAGTGCGAATGATGCACATATTGTGAATAGGTGTCTGTTCGCGCTGTGTTGTACGCCAAAATCTCCGCGTCCCGACGAGTGAATGTGCTCTCAAAGGCATAGCCTGCATTCAGAAAAAAGCGATTGGTAATCACACCTTCCAAGCCCACCCGAAAAGCATGGTTATCGTCCACATATTTTCGGTGAGCATAATCATATTGCAGGGACAGCAATCCATAGTTCATCAACTGAAATGCCACGCCCGCAGACACACGCAACGGCATATAAGAGCTTCTGTCTGTATGCCGATATACACCGCCGTTATTGGCAGGCACAATACTTTTTGTCAGATGCACCACTCCCAACGAATCCGCAACCGGCACAATTCCCGTCATGGTACCGTAGTTCGTTGTCGTAACAGACATAATTGTTGGTGACGTAAACGACGCACCTACCCGCAGCCAGCGTAACGGATGAACGATAACTCCTACCGCCGCATTTACCCCCACTCCAGAGTGGGATACGTATGTATCATTGTACAAATAGCACGTATCATGGAATTGCTCCGTATATTGCACTTCTTGCGAGCGATACAGCGACAACACATTCAGCGAAGCCCCCACAAAATAGCGATTGGAGATATTTCCTCCCCACCCGAGCGAATATTGATTGAGATTGCCGGATTCGTGCATCACAAAAGAGGTATTCACCTTATCCCCTGCATATAACTTGGTCAACCATCCTTTGGGGTCTGTCGGGTCGGGGTCTATTAAATATGCATCATATGCCTGACAACTCAGCCAGCCTATTTCCGAATCCTCCCAACGATTGGCAGGCTGCAGCGCAGATTCCGGCAAACCGTCTGTTTTGACAGCTATCACATCGGCGAGCGAATACAAATCATCCATGTACCCGGCAGCATAGGTACGGTTGAAGTTCGCCAAACGGTGGTAAGAGAGCATAAAGTTATTCGCTATCATTCCCGACACCTTCCCCGGCTCAACCAGCGAGAAGATGAATGCCGCCTGTGTTGCCATAAAAGAGTTATTGCGCTCTTTTTCTTTGGGCAACTCAAACTGATGAACACGATCTAACTTCTCCTCTAATGTCAGCGTCACTTCCATGCGCCGATATACGCCCAAACCCGCAGGATTGTCTTTCACGGCAGAAGGGTCGCCGCCGATTGCCGTCATCGCACCCGCCAAACCCACATAACGTGCCGTACCAAGCAACTCTGTCTGCGACAGATTCTGAAGGTCTTGCGCGGAAATTGTGCCCGCTAACAAAACAGCACATACTATGTTCAGCAGTCGTTTCATCGACGGATTATGGCTTTAACCACCGTGTCGCAATGTTGCGTCAACGAGTCTTCTATAAAGATGACTTGGACCTTGTTTTGAGGTTCATTGACTCTCGGTAGCGTCTCGGTTGCCTCTCGGTTTATCGGTTGTGCTGACGGTAATGTGGTTTGTTCCCAAAAATACACATCATCCACATAGTCATCCGGCGTTGCCGGCAAAGCAACCGCCAAAACAACTGCACAAACCAATATGTACCGCCAACAATTACGCATTTAATTCTTGAATCCTATTATCTCACGCACTTCTTTGATGGTCTGCGATGCTCGTGCCCGTGCTTTTTCTGCGCCGGCTGCTGCAATCTCATCCAGCAAAGCCTCATTAGCCTGATATTCTAAAATCTTCTCACGAATAGGAGCACAGAACGCATTGATATCCGCTGCCAGTTGCTTCTTCAAGTCGCCGTAGCGAATCGTCATATTATTATACGCATCGTTGAAGAAATCGTACGTTTCCTGCGTTGAAACCAGCTCTAACAGCGTGAACAGGTTCGCAATCGGTTCGGGTTTCTCTTGGTTCATACGCTCCGGACCGGCATCTGTCACAGCACGCATCACTTTCTTCTTGATAGTTGCCTCATCATCACAAAGATAAATGGCATTACCTTCACTTTTTCCCATTTTACCGGTTCCGTTCAATCCGGGCACTTTTACAGCATGCTTGTTGAAATGGTACGATTCCGGCTCCTTGAAATACTCCACGTTATAGATGCGGTTGAATCGACGTGCAAACAACCGTGCCATCTCCATATTCTGCTCTTGGTCTTTGCCTACGGGCACCTTGTCTGCCTTATGCATCAATATATCAGCCGCCATCAGACAGGGATACGTCAACAGACCCGCATTAACGTTGTCCGGCTGCGCACGCACCTTATCCTTGAACGACGTAACTCGCTCTAATTCACCAAGATACGCATTCATATTGAAATACAAATACAACTCCAGCACTTCTTTCACATCGCTCTGGATATATATCGGCGCTTTGTTCGGGTCGATACCGCAAGCTAAATACTCGCTCAAAATCGTACGGGCACTACGGCGGATATCTTCCGGCGTCGGGTGCGTCGTCAGCGAGTGCCAGTCGGCAATAAAGAACATACTGTCATACTCGTCCTGCATTTGAACGAAACTCTTGACGGCACCAAAATAATTTCCAAGGTGCAGATTTCCCGTCGGGCGGATTCCTGAAATTACTCTTTCCATATTATTCTACCGGTAATGTTCGATTGATTCGTTGGTCCAGACAAGTCAGCGTTTCCGTATTGGCTACGCCCGGAATTTCCTGAATAAGGTCATTGAGCAGGTGCATCAAATCCTTATCGTCTTTCGCATACAGTTTGACCATCATGGCATAAGCACCCAGCGTAAAGTGCGTCTCCACCACCTCGGGAATCTTCTCCAATTCGGCACTTACGGCCTTGTACAGCGAGCCTTTCTCCAGCGTCAGTCCGATATACACGCACAAATTATACCCCAACATTTTTGGATTAACCTGATACGCTGACCCTAAAATAACGCCATTGTCAAACATCTTCTGGACCCGTTGGTGAACGGCTGCGCGACTCACTCCGCATTCATCAGCCACATCCTTGAACGGCGTGCGGGCGTTTTGAGTGATAATTCGCAAAATACTACGGTCTAATTCATCAATTTTCTCCATATTTTGTT
>Ga0310786_10004978_pt1 | contig 18213 bp, 19 predicted proteins | sample AusTroGonzalo_MG_FD_203881 | JGI IMG/M metagenome (GOLD analysis project Ga0310786, IMG submission 203881) | Bovine rumen microbial communities from tropical cattle in Woodstock, Queensland, Australia - Gonzalo_03 (v2) (version 2) | ecosystem: Host-associated > Mammals > Digestive system >... | reverse complement strand
GATTTTCTTTATGTATGGATATAATCAATCAAGTAAGTGTCATGACACAAAGCTTTTGAATACTTCTTGTTCGTACATTAGATTTTCTTCAAATGTTGTCGTACATTTTTTTGCAAAACTTATTTGAGTAGTTGTGGTGTCCATTCCAAAAAGTCACATGCTCATATTTTGTGAAGATTTTGACCATTCAAGTATTGTTTCGATATTTTCAAGCATAGTATTACGGTCGTAGAATTCATCCAATGCTCATGATTTAATTAGTCATTCCATAGATTTTTTATTGATTACTTTATCACATCTTTTTAGGAAATCTTCCAAAGAATTATATTTTCATCATTTTTTTCTTTCTTGCTGTATGAATTCTCAAACATCAAATCAAATTCATTTAATTCACAAAAATCACAATCTGATATTTCATTCAATAGCTGCTACATGATTAAATGATTCATTGATATTTGGTGGCAATACTTGGATTCCGTGGCATTGAGTTTCGTAAATGTATTTACTTTGTTCGTCTGTGTCTTCTTCTACTGACCTAATTAATGCTGCATAGAATTCTACTGGGAAATGGGTTTTTAAGTATGCTGTCTGATAAGCAACCCAAGCATAACATACTGCATGTGATTTGTTGAATGAGTATGATGCAGCAGGTTCAATCATTTTTTCATAAATGAATTTTGTCGTTTCAGGCTTATATCATCTAAATTCTTGTCATCTTTCTGTGAATTCTATTTTCAATTTTTCGATGATTTCTTTTTTCTTTTTTCAAATTCACCTCCTAAGTAAGTCAGCTTCTCATAGAGAGAATCATGCCATATTTTGTACTAGGAACATTAATTGCTCTTGATATATGGCAATTCAATATGTATCTCACATGATTGGTGACAAGTCTTCAATCAATTTTTTTTCTTCTTCATCTGCAACTTGGGCTCAATACTGTTTTGTCAAAACAGCTCTTAGGTCATCGTGCATATATTTAACTTGTTCTGCTCAAGTTTTTCTGGCAATATAACTTGGAATAAATTCCATTGGTCATGGACGATAAAGAGCATTCATAGCGACCAAGTTGTCGATTTTTTCTGGTGCTAGTTGTATCAAGAATTTTCTCATTCAGTTTGATTCGAATTGGAATATTCAGCTTGTATCTCATTCTTTAAATACTGTATTGTATGTGTCTTGGTCTGTGATATCTGGTTGGAAAGACATGTCTTGGAAAAACTTTTCAAACATTTTTGGCATGACTTTTCATTCTTTTTCGTATCTTTTTTTAATGATTTTAATACAGTTTTTGATGATTGATAAGTTTCTTAATCCCAAAAAGTCCATCTTGAGAAGTCAGATTTTTTCCATTGTTGGTCAGTCGTATTGGCTGACGATATCTGTGGTATCTTCTTTTACATATTGCATTGGTGAATATGTGTCGACTTTTTCAGGTGCGATGATAATTCCACATGCATGTACTCAAAGTTGTCTCATATTTCATTCCAATTGCTCTGAATATTTTACTGCTTCTTGGATGCTTGTGTCGTTGTCGTACATCGATTTCATTTCTTCGTTTCATTCCAATTCGATTGCGACTTTGATTGGTGTCTTGTCTGGGATTAAACTAGAAAATTTGTTTGATTTATCAAATTGAACTCAAACGGCTCTGGCGGCATCTTTGAATGCTGCTTTTGTGGCCATTTTCATGAATGTTCAGATTGAACAAACATTTTGAGATCAGTATTTTTCTCTTACATGTCAGATTACTCTTTCTCTCTGTGTATCTTCGAAGTCGATATCGAAGTCTGGCATACTAACCCTGGCTGGATTTAAAAACCTCTCAAATAGCAGTCCAAATGGCAATGGATCAATATCTGTAATTCATACTAACCATGCTAAAATTGATCATGCTCAAGATCACCTTCATGGTCAAACCATTATTTCATTTTCTTTTGATCGATTTACATAATCAGCTACGATTAAAAAGTATGTGTTGAATCACATTTGTTTAATTACTTTTAATTCGTATTCTAGTCTGTTGATATAATCGCTGACTGTAAATTCTTTATCTTTGTATAATAATTTATCTTTGTTTTTTTCTATGAAATCTTTTTTGAATTGTGTGTAAGTTTCCAATGTCAAAGCATGAATTTCATCTGGTGTAATTTCTTGTAATTTTTTGTCTGTAACTCCTCTAATTGTGATTTTTACTAAATTTATGATTGTATCTAAATCTCGTCAAAGTTCAAATTTGTCGTTTAGTCCAGAGTATGCTTTGTAACGTAGTTCAAATTCAAAGATGTCCATAGAAATACTTATTTTGTAAAATGTTTGTTTTCCTAATTTTTCAATATAAAGATTTACTTTTCTATTTCAAATTATAATGAATTTTTTTTGTTAAAAAAAGACCCCATTTTTGTGGAGTCTTTTTTGTATTTCTGATTTCATTTTTTTATCCTGATACTTTGTTTATGATTCGGAATATAAAGCTAACAAATAACCATGATAATCATATTATTGCTAATCACAATGCTGCGTTTTTTAGGATTTTTGTTCCTGATTTTACTTTTCAGTCGTCACTTCCAGCTGTAAGCATTTGAAATCATCCCCATAAACATAAGATTAATGCTATTAGTGATAGCATTCATAATACTCGGTTTACTGTAGTTTGTACTACATCCAATAGCTTTGATGTACCACTACTATTTAATCATGAACCTTGTGCTCATGGTACTGAATATCCTGATACTAGTGTATTATCTCAGAATCATCAATTTTGTGCATTTGTAATTCATATTAATGATACTCATCAAATTATTAGTAATGTTGCTATAAGTGATAATTTTTTATTCATTTTGCTTGTTTATATTTTAAATATTTATGCTGATACTTTATTTATTATCCAGAATACAAAGCTGACGACTAGCCATGATAGTCAAATAACAGCAAGTCCGATAGCTGCATTTTTTAAGATTTTTGTTCATGATTTTACTTTTCAATCATCTCAAGCAGCTGTAAGCATTTGAAATCATCCTCGCAAACATAGTACAAGAGCTACAAAAGATAACATTCAAAGTATTCGGTTTATTGCGTTTTGAATTGTATCTAGTAAAGTGTATCCATTTCATTCTCATACAGCATTTGTTCAACTTGTTCATATAGTGTTTATTCAACTTGTTGCTCATGTTATGTTTTGTCAAAATGAGTCAATTCAATCGAATCGTTTATCGTCTCATAATGTAATACTTCATGTGCATAATATTCATATTATACCTATTAATATTATATTTTTTTTGAATATTTTTACCATTTTTAATTGTCTTTTATAAATAAGTTATGATGATACTTTGTTTATTATCCAGAATACAAAGCTTACTACTAGCCATGATACTCAAATGACTGCAAGTCCTATTGCTGCATTTTTCAAGATTTTTGTTCAAGTTTTTACTTTTCAGTCATCTCAAGCAGCTGTAAGCATTTGAAATCATCCTCGTAAACATAGAATTAATGCTACAAAAGATAACATTCAAAGAATTCGATTTATCGCATTTTGAATTGTATCTAATAGTTTTGACTCTGTGCTATCTGCTCCACTTGCTCAGATTGTTCAGACTCATCCTACTTTATCTGAAAAATTTTTTCAAAATCAATCTCATGAGCTGTATCGTCAAGAATTATCAGCTGTTGTTATTGAATATTGTCATATTATTGCGACTAACATGACGAATATTGAACTTTTAATTATTTTTCCAAGTATTTTCATTTTTATTGCATTATTTTTAAAGCTATGATCCTGAGACCTTGTTTATTATCCAAAATACAAAGCTAACTACAAGCCACGATAGTCAAATAACTGCGAGTCCGATGGCTGCATTTTTCAAGATTTTTGTTCATGTTTTTACTTTTCAATCATCTCAAGCAGCTGTAAGCATTTTGAATCATCCTCGTAGACATAGAATTAATGCTACAAATGATAACATTCAAAGTATTCGATTTATTGCATTTTGGATTGTATCCAATATTTTTGATCAATTACTTGTTGTAACCGTCTTTGTCCCTTTGGTATTTATTCAGCTTACTTTCTTTTTTGTGTTTTTTCAAAATCACTCATTACCAGTATCAAATCGATTAGTCACTGGTCCAATTCATTCTGATTGTTCTTCTGGTTGTTCTTCTGGCATTGTTTCAGCGTATGTATATTGTGTTCATGTTGTGACAATCAATAATAATATTAATAGTGCAAATATTTTTTTCATTATTTTTTCATTTTTTGTAAATATTAGTTTTTGATTGTTTCTATTTATTTATTATTCTCATCCGTTTCAACCTCCTGTTCATCATGTTTCTGTTCAACTTCAAGTAGATAGGTTGATAACTCGGAATATTACACTGACGATTAACCATGCAAGTGCGATAACTGCAAGACCGAATCAAGCTTGTTTTAGTATAGTAAATCATTTTTTATATTTAGTTTCATCACCTGAAGCGGTAAGCATTTGGAAACCTCACCGTAAACATATAGCTAAAGCAATAAGAGATAACAATCAAAGAACTCGGTTAATGAAGTTTCTGATTGTCACTATAAAGCTATCTTTTCTGAATTGATCTGTTCATGCTCATGGGTTGTATTTTGTTATTTGTCATGTATAATCTGTGTTTGTGTCTCATTCTCATAATTCTCAACCAATGAGCGATTTCGCTGCATTTGTTGTTTGAATACTTGCTAATCAGATTAATCAGATTGCGGATAAACTAAATAAAATTTTTTTTAATGTACTTTTCATCTTTTATTATATTAGAATATAAAAATTACTTATTATTTATAATATATAAATTTTTCTAAAATGCAAATTTTTTAATACTTTTTTGCTTTAAAAAAAACCTTATTTAACATAAGGTTTTTTTTAAATATTTTTTTGTGTATTAACTTCAGGTAGATAGGTTGATAACTCGGAATATTACACTGACGATTAACCATGCAAGTGCGATAACTGCAAGACCGAATCAAGCTTGTTTTAGTATAGTAAATCATTTTTTATATTTAGTTTCGTCACCTGAAGCAGTAAGCATTTGGAAACCTCACCATAGACAAATTGCTAAAGCAATAAGTGATAATAATCAAAGAACTCGGTTAATGAAGTTTCTGATTGTCATTATTAAGCTATCATCTTCTAAGCTTGATGTTCATGCTCCTGGGTTGTATTTTGTATTTTGTCAGTCATATCAGCTTTGGTTAAGATTTTGATCTGTATTTGTTCATGAATTTCAAAGTAATGACTGCGCATTTACCATTCATAGGTTTCCTGCTCAAACCAATCCGATTGCTCATAAACTAAATAAAACTTTTTTAAATGTGTCTCTCATCTTTTTAAAATTTATTAAATAAAAATAATTTTTCATTTTTTTATATTATACAAATTTTTCTAAAATGCAAATTTTTTAGCACTTTTTTGGCTGTTTTTTTTAAAAAAGTGGTTGACAGTTTTGTTATAGATTTTAAAATTGTTTTTTATTTTCTTGAAAATTTTTTATACATATTTATAAGTATTATTATTTTTTTGCTTTTTTGTTATAATGAAAAAAATTCAATTCAAAAAATGGATAGAAGATAAATTGAAGAATAACAAAAACTTGGCTGATTTCATGAGTAGGCCAGAATTTGTTGTTTTTGCTATTTTTTGTTGTTTGTTTTTTATTTTAATTTTTAGATTGTTTTTTGTTCAAATTATCCATCATAAAAAATATGAAGATACTTTGAATAGTCAGCATTTTACCCAGTCTTCTTTACAAGCTGAAAGATGAGATATTTTGGCGTTTGATAAAGCATGAAATGAAGTTAAATTGACTGAAAATATTTCTATGTATAATATGTATGTTGATCCAAAATATATTTGGGATAAAGAATTGTTTATAAATTTGATTACTCCTGTAGTATATGAGCATTTGTGTGTGTTGAATTGAATGAATAAAGTAGATAAGGAATGATGCATAAAAAATATTGAGACATTTACAAATAGGGATATTTTGCCAAAGGCGCCTGAATTTTTCTATATGTGAAGTTGAAAAGTGTCTGAGTGATATTATAGTTATGATTGGTCATGATTTTATGAAAATTATAATAATATTGTTGAAAATTTTGCGACTTGAACTGCTGAAAGTATGATAAAAAGTGCTTTGGATAGGAAAATTCAGATTTGAATTAAAGAACAAAATTATCTTTGATTTTTTGCAAATGAAGATTTTATTTCTGATTTGTATGATTTAGAGTTGCCTTGTGTAAATGTTATGTATTGAAATTATGTTTATATTATTCCTACAAAATCTAATTCTAGAGATATTACTAGGTTGAAATCTCTTTTGAGTAAGTATGGTTATTTAAATAGTTATTCTAATTTTGATAGATATTTTGAGCAACAAGAAAATAGATATGTAAAAATTATTTCAAACGTAAATCCTGTTGTTGCTCAGATGGTAAAGGATTTGAAGTCTGAAAATTATAGTAATCAAAGTATTGATAAAGTTCCAATTTTGCATTGATTATGATTAGAGACATTTACTACCAGATATTATCCATATTGATCTTTTTTGTCAAATATACTTGGTTATGTAGATAAAAATTGAGAAGCATTCTATTGAATTGAGCAGTATTTTGATGAGCAACTTCGTGGTCATGATTGAAAAATTATTGGTCGTGCTTCTGCTTGGATTGGTTGAGTTTGAGCGAATGATTTTGAAATTGAAGATGTTGTTGATTGAGATGATATTTATCTGACTATTGATCTTTGAATTCAAAAAGAAATAGAATGAATCGCTCAAAATTGGCAGGAAACTTTGAAGGCTGATTCAATTTCTATTTTAGTTTATGACCCTATGAATTGACATTTAAAAGCTTCTACTTCTTATCCTTCATTTAATCCAAATGATTATAATGATGCGTATACCTTGCGCCCATTGAGTGCTGATGATGCTTATTTGGTAGATAATGATACTTATATTGATATTCCTGTTTATATTAAAACATGATGAGAGGCAAGGACTGCTACAACGAGTGAGAGAGTCGATACTACTTTGAATAAATACATAATGAATAATATTTATGGTCCGCAGGTATTTGTTGATAAAAATATTGCTTCTGCTTATGAGCCTTGAAGTGTGTTTAAATTATTTACTGTGGCTATTTGATTAGATTCTGATGAGATTAATTTCTACGATTTTTATAATGATCCTTGAAAAGTAAAAGTTTGAGAATATACGATTTCAAATGCTGATAATAAAAACTGTATGTGAGAAAAGACATTCATGAATGCTTTTGTTTTTTCTTGCAATATTTGAATGGTTAGGATAGTTCAGGCTGTTTGAAAAAACAATTTCTATAACTATTTGCAAAAATTATGATTTGGTGAATTGACTAATGTTGAATTAGCTTGAGAAGTTGCTTGATCACTTGAATCTGTTAGTACTGTTTCTTTTGCAAGGTTTTTGAATAATGCTTTTGGTCAGTGACTTCTAGCTACTCCACTTCAAGTTGCTGCTGCTTATGGTGCTTTAGTAAATTGATGATATTATATTAAGCCTACTATTTTAGCATGATACTATGATTCTAAAGATTGAGTTTATTATCAAAACAATTCTGATATTTGAATGCAGATAATAAAACCTGAAACAGCTGAGGCTGTAAAAGAAGCATTGTTTACTGTAATGGAAGTTAATCCTGATTACCAAAAAATTGCTAGGATAAAATGATTTACTCTTTGATGAAAAAGTTGAACTTCTCAGATTGCTTATAAATGAAAATATATGCAGTGAAATGGTTGGACAAACTGATCTTTTGTTTGACTTGTAACCAAAGATGATCCAAAGTATATTGTTGTTGTCCAGGTTCGTAGACCTAGAGCTACTTTGTGGTGAGCACAGACTGCTTGAAAAGTATTTTCAGATGTTGCAAAGTTCTTACTTTGATATTCATTTATTGAAAGTTAAAAATTTATTTTCTATATTTTTTCTATGGAATTTGTTAGATTGGTTGATTATATAAAAGAGTGAGAGTTATTTGAAAAAATTGATTGAGAATATGAACAAGTGGTCTCAGATTATGATTTTTCTGGATTTGATATAAATTTTTTTAAGATAAAAAAAATATCTGATATAAAAAAGATTGATACTGCTAAAAAAACATTGTTTATTTTAGATAAATTATTGCTTGATAATATTTTTGATGTTTTATGAAAAATTGATAATTTCGCTGTGATTGATATGAATTTTTGAATTACTTGATATGGAAAAAAAATATGACATACAACGAAAATTATCCGTGAGTTATTAGATTTCTGAATCGAAATTTATGAACCTTATGATTTATTGAGTTTTTTAATGGAATTATGTTGAAATGATTGAAAAAAATATTTTAGGGTAACAAACTTTGATTTGCCTGAAAATATTTCCAATTGAGAAAGAAAATCTCATATTTCTTTGGAGTGATTTGGTTTTGATTGATGAAGTCTTTCTGTTGTTACTACTTGATCAATGTTAGCTGAAATTGTAAGATTTGGAAATCTTTTGAAAGAAAACTGATTAAATTCTGAAATTATCGTTTTGAATAAATTATATGATTTTGATAATTCAAATATTTGAAATAATAGAAATTTAGTTTTTGTTGTTGATTGAAAATCTCTTGGATATGAAAGTTTTCTAAAAGATAAATTTTGAAATGATTTAAAATTAATTGTCCCAAAATATGAAAATATATCAACTACATTTGATGAATATATTTTAGAGAGTGCTGAATTTGCTGCTGAGAATTTGTTAGATGAATTCTTGTAAAAGATTTTAATAAACTTGAAAATTTGTTTTTATTATTTATATATTCGTTGTTTTTAGTTTTTAAAATATATTATTATGTGATTTTGATGAAGTCTTTGAAAAATTTGACAAATGAAACAAGCTTATGACAAGTATAAATCTTTGAAAAAAAGTTTGGATAATTTAGTTATTAGAGCAAAAGAGTGAAAGTATATTGATAAAGATTGAAATGAAGTTCAATGAGCTGTAGTTGTTGATCTTGATTGAGAAATGAAATTGAGAAATTTTGTTATTAATGATGAAAATTTATTGAATCCAAGTAAAAAATCTGAGTTAGAGAATTTGATTTCAGCTACTTTTCAAAAAGCTCAAGCTAAAGCACAGGAAGTTGCTGCTCAAAAAACTCAAGATTTGTTGTGAGTAGATCCAAATAATTTGTGAGCATTATGAGATATGCTTTGAGGGCTAGGTGGATAATATTAATTTAAATTAATAATGTTTAATAATGTGTCATAATTTCTTTGTATGACACATTTTTGGAAGGTTGGCCGAGTGGTCGATGGCGCATGTTTGGAGTACATGTTTCCAAGTTTTTGGGACCAGGGTTCGAATCCCTGATCTTCCGAAATTTTCTTTTTTTGATGAGTTATAGTTGTTATATTTTATTTTTTATTAATATGGAAGATTGGCCGAGTGGTTGAAGGCGCACGTCTCGAACACGTGTATCCGTTCATTCGGATCTAGGGTTCGAATCCCTAATCTTCCGTTTTTTTTAATATAATTTTCAGTAGTTTTAAACTCTGTTTTTTTATATTGACTTTTGCTATAAAATATTTATTTTTATTTTTGTTTTTATTCTTTTTGTTTTTTTTCCCTTATGTGAACTATTGAACAAACTATCACTAAATTACTTGAAAAGCGTTGAAATACTGGATCGCTTCCTAAAAAAACTGATGGTATTGAAGATTATACATGTAAAAAGATTATCGACGTAACGACATTGAAAGAGTTATTTGATACTGCTAGTCGTGTTAGAAATCGTTTGTCATTATTTAGATCTTATTGAGATATTTCTTTATTTAGTGAAATTGATAATTATTTAAAAAATCTTTGAAATAGTGATTTTGAGTATAAAAAATTTTTTGATGAAAATTTAGCTTTTGATTGTACATTTGATAGTTATAATTCAATGTATAAGTGCTTTTGCAAAGTTGTTAGATTTTTGGAAGAAAAAAAGAGTTTGTCTGAACTTAAAGATTTTTTGAATTTTTTAAGAAGTTTAGATGCTTGAGATAATGTTCCTTTATCTGATGAAGCCTTAATGAGAAAATTTTCTTGTTAAAATTCGTTATTTTCTTCAATTATAATTTTAACGCCTTCTAATAGATTACTTAGATTTTTGTTGCTTGATATATTTAATATAGAATTTATTCTTCTTAGTGATTCTTTTTTTCAGAATTTCTCTATCATTAAATTTGCAAGGTCGTTTTTTTGTTTTTTGGTTAGATAAACTGTTTTTTCTTTTTTAGGAATTGAAAATAAATTTTCTAATTTTTTAAAATATTGCTCTGTTTCATTTACATATAGATCGTATATTCAGTAATATATTTTGTTGTTTTCTAAATTTATGATTGCTCGGTCAGCTTCTCATGGTGTTCGTGTTGTCATTCAATTTGTGAAATCTGTATTGAAATATGTCATTCATATTATTTCAGAATTTTGTTGCATAAAATCTTTTAGTTGTAGTAGTCGTTCGTTTTTTTTATCGTAGTCTGTTTCATAAATTAATTTTGATTTTATAAAACTGTATGCTCAATCATATCGTACAGCTGTTGTTCATACTTCATCGATAAATATTGGTTTATTGAATGATTTTAGCCTTGTTAAAGTGTTTCGGCTTGTGTCATTTAATATTCTGTTTGGTCAGTATCGTTGCCTACTATATGTTGCTTTTCATCGGTTATAAAAAGTTACTCAAACTATATCTACAAAATCATTTCATGGATAATAGTCTTCAAATTTGTAGCAATCTGTCTTGTATTTGTTGCATGTAATTAATTTTGCGCTTTGTGATGGTATTTCGTTTGTAGGCATATCTCGATGATTTACTGAGAAATCAAACAAAATATTGTTTTGATCAAGTCACATTTCTCTTGAAAGTTCTCGGACGTGAATCCGTGCTTCTTTGAATTGCTCTGGATTTGATCATCGCGGATATCGTCATCAATTCATTTCGTGCATTGTCCTAAAAACTACTTTTAGGTCGTTTTCTTTTATTGTTTGAAAGAATTTTTTGTACTGTTCATCAAATATTCATTCTGCGACTTGTTTTGCGGAATATGAATTTGGTGATAGTGTAATGTGGTAGATTTTTCATGTTCAGAGAAAATTGTTTAAGTTGTTCATTATCCATAAAACATCTTCTGATCGAGGGTCAAATATGAATCAAACAATTTTAAAGTCAAAGTTATAGTTTTCTTGTATTTCAACTACATTTGAGATTGTGTTGTCAGCTGATTTTATTCAAAAAACATATCAATTTGTTATTGAAATACTGAATGTGACTAGAAATAGTGCTATTAAGTGTTTTATGTGTTTCATAAATTTCCCCTACCCCTCTTTGTTAAGAGTGAATTTAAAATTTAAATTCAAAATTCTTCAACTACTTTACTGATTTGTTCGTTGAGTTCTTCGAATGTTCAGTTGTTTGTAAATTTGTGGTCTGACAGGGCCATACATTTTGATAAATTTTGTTTTGTTGGATCTGTGTTTTCCATTTCTCTTTTTTCATTTGCTATGAATTCTTCGTATGAAATTTTGTCTGTTTCGCTTCATCTTAGGACTGCTCTTTCGTATCTAATTTTTGGATCTGCGTCTATTGAAAATAGATAAAATTTATCTTTTCATTTTAATGCTAGTGCTTCTCATTCTGCTCTGATACTTTCGATTATGCAATTTTTACCAGTTTCTTTTGCCTCTTTGTACAATTCTTCTACTATGTATGATGGTCAGTATTTTGCTCTTAAATCATTTGCTACTTCGACCATACTATCTCTATTTAATGGCATTCATCTTTTTTCGATTTCTTTTATTAAATAAGCTCTGACTGATAAATGAACGAATCATTTGTTTTTTACTAAATAATCTACAATTGTTCATTTTCATGCTCAAAGTGTTCAAGTAATTCAGATAATCATGATAATTAAGAATTAATAATTAAAAATTAAGAATTTTAGTATTTTAGTTCGCTAAATGACCTATTGCAAACCAAATTTTTGGAATGACATATATTGCTACGATGATTGTATAAATAAATTTTAATAAAATTCAGCACAAAAATCATATAAATGTTCAAAGTGCTGCTTTGAATGCTTTTTTATTGTTTACTGTTAGTTCGACTTTTTTCTTTGATTTTTTGTTCTCTAGCTTTTTAATTTCATTTTTTTGGTACATTATTTCTCATATATAGGCTCATACGAAAGGTCATCATAAAAGTCAAATTAGTCCAAATGGTCAAATCACGATTCAAAGTATTGGTAAAATTATCACTCAGACTATCAATCAAATTGTACTTCATCTCGTTCATCGTTTTGTTCATCACATCTTCTTTGTTCAGATTATTGGTGTGATGTAATCTACTGCTGTAATAATAGCCATTGCTACTCAAAATATTATTAACTGAGTCGTTGTGAAGCAATTTTTATCTGCTATTTGCAAAAAAATCATTGCTAAATAGCTTAGCAGTGGTCATGGGAGTACGGGTAAAAAATCTCCTAAGAATCATAGGATTAAGAATATTAGTCAGAGTATTATTCGTAGTCGAAGCATGTTGGTTTGGTTTTATAATTAATATTTTTTTTAAGTTATTATATAATTCTTGTTAAAAATCAAAACTTATTTTTTTGTTGACTTTTTTATCTTTTTACATATATTTTTTATTTGTAATATGATAACAAATAGAAAGGAGAAATTTTTATGGAAATTAATTTATCAACTGATGAGCTTAAATCTCAGGATTTGAGTTTTGAAGATTTGGGTGAAGGTTTTCTTGTAATTAGTTACAACAGACCTTTGCTTAATCAGTATTACCGACGCGTGATTCCTATGCTCAAAAGAGCTAATCCTAATCTTGTGATTACTTCGACGGCAGTTATTCAAGGTATTAATCCTAATCCTGGAGCTATTGAGCAGATTGGTATTGTTGAAGTTTGGATCAACTTCGAAGAAAAAACATAACCAACCTTGTCCAAGATACTAGATATATTGTTATAGGATCTTGGTAGAGCTTGCTTGATTAATCTATTTTCAAACTTCCATATCGATGAGTGTATTGAGTTCTCATGCATATTCGAGTGGAAGTTTTTTTGTTACTTCTGAGAAGAATCAATTGATTATCATACTTGTTGCTTTTTCTGTGCTGATTCAACGAGATGTTAAATAGAATAGTTTTTGTTCATCTATTTTTCCGCTGCTTGCTTCGTGTGATACTTGTGAATTTCAATTATTATCGCTTATGTTTGGTATTGTGATACTTACTGAATTTCAGTCAATCAAAATTGCATCACATTTTGTATTATTAGTACTGTTTTCAGCTTTTTCATCTATAAATACTAGTCATCTGAATGTGGAAATTCATCCTGTTTTGCAGATTGATTTACTCACTATATTTGATGTTGTATTTTTTCACAGGTGAATTACTTTGTTTCCAATATCTTGATCTTGTCCATTACTTGCAACCACTATTCAAAGCATATCTGTTTTGCTATTATCTCATTTGAGGACACTACATGGATAAAGCATAGTTGCTCTAGATCATAGATTTCAGCTAATTCGTTCCATGTAGGAATTTTCTCAAACTTCTGCTCTTTTTGTATTTAAATTGTATGTATTTGTGGATCGATTTTCTACTGATGAATATCTCATTTTTGCATTTTTTCAGAGGAAAATTTCTACAAGTCATGCATGGATTGAAGACTTATCATATTTTGGTGCTGAACATCATTCGATATAACTACATTCTGCATCATCATCTACAATAATCAAAGTATGTTCAAATTGTCATCCAGCATAAGTATTCATCCTGAAATATGCTTGAAGTGGCTCATCAGCTTTGACTCATTTTGGCACATAGATAAATGTTCCACCACTTCGTACAGCTCCATGAAGTGCCGCAAATTTATGCTCACTTGGAGCTACTAAAGTCATGAAATGATCTCTGATCAAATTTCAATGTGTCTGCAAAGCATTTGGCATATCTTCAAAAATCACTCATTTTTCTGCTCGTTTTTCTTTGATTTTGTGGTAGAAATTTACACTGTCCATCTGTCATCCTGCTCATGCCAAGTATCTTTTTTCTGCTTCGGGAATTCATAATCTATCAAATTTGTCTTTGATTTCTTGTGGCACATCTTCTCGTTTTGTAGCATATCAAGTATTATCTAGACTTGGTTTAGCATACCACACTATATCTTGTAAGTTTAATCAGCTCAAATCAGGTCAATATTTTGGCATTGTTAGTTCATTGTAAATTTTTAGACATTTCAATCTATGTTCAAGCATCCATTCTGGTTCTTTTTGATCTAGAGAAATTTGTCTAATCGTATCTTCGTTTAGTTTATCTAGGTATATATCGTATTTTATATTACTTGCAGTTTCAAGTGTTGATTTTAGATCCATAGGTTATTTTCTGTTTCAAAATATTTTAAAGTATTGTATTTTATCTAATAATGCTTCTGGTCAACAGTATGTGTATGGCTGGCAAGTTGCACATTGGTAAGTATCATTACTTGTTTTGCAAAGTTCTTCACAATCTGGTTCAATATGAATACATGGTTTGTTTGTTTTTTTGCTAATATAAAATGCTAATATTAGTCATATAAATATTACTCATAATATAATTAATATTATTTTGATGGCTTTTTTCATTTTTTATTGTATTATTTAAATCAATCTTTTTTGATTTTTTCAATTAATGATTTATTCCCCGTCTCCTCTACTCTTCCATCTTTGAGGACATAAACTTCATCAATATTGATATTGTTTATTATTTCGAAGTGGTGTGTGATGAATATGAAGCAATTTGTTTCGTTGTTCAATTCGCTGATTGATTTTGAGATACTTTTGAATGCATCGACATCTAGTCCACTATCTATTTCATCCAAAAATATGTACTTTGGTTTTAGAAGTTTGATTTGGAGTAATTCTATTTTCCTCTTTTCTCATCAGCTAAATCACACATTCAAATCTCTTCGTAAAAATTCTTGGTCTAATCAGATTTCTTCTAAGTATGGTATGATGAAATTTTTGAATTTTAGGAATGTGAGATTTTCTCATGTGCTATTGTTGTAGATTGTCCTAAGAAATTCGAATAGTTTAATTCATTGGATTTCAGGGATATTTTGGAATGCTAAAAATATTCAAAGTTTTGCTTTTTGATCTGGTGTGAAGTCGTTGATTTTTTGTCAATCTACTAAGATTCCTCAGTTTGTAATTTCGTATTTTGGATGTCACATGATAGTGAGTGCTAGACTTGATTTTCCACTACCATTTTCTCATAATATGCAGTAATTTTTTCAAATTTCAAAATTCATATCAATATTTCCCAGAATATTTTTTCATAGTACAGCTGATGTAAGATTTTTTATTTCAAGCATTGATGTTGTTTTAAATAAATTTTTTTTAGTTTAATAAAGAAGGATTTTTTTTCAATTGATTTTGATTGATTTTTTAAATTATTTAATTATAATATAAAATGTCAAGTATTGATTGTCTAACTTAAAAATTTTATGTCATGTGGCAGTTCTTAGTTTATGGAGTACTTATTGTACTCTACTTGGTCTCTTTTGCGCTTGAGGCTAAATTGGATAATTCTAAGCTCAGACAGGTTTTTGTCTGGGTTTGGGTTTCCTTTATGTTAGCTGTTTTCATCTATCCACTTGTTGTCTTGTCAGGATGGTGGAAGTTCTTGTTTCTATTGTCGTTTGCGATTATCTTTGCGACGATTTCGCTTGAAGGTAACAAGAAATCTGGTGATAATAGCGCTGGAACATCAAGTCCAATTTGATTTATGGTCTCATTTTGAGACCATTTTTTTGTTATTAACTCTTGTTTTTCTTTGAAAAATTTGTAATTTATTTTTATTTAGAATTTAAAGTACTTTTATGGATTTAGAAAAACTTTTTGGTAGTAAGACAAAAGTTGATATCTTGAAATATCTTTTATTTAGGAGACAATGAGTGTCTATGAGAGCTTTGGAATGAGAACTTGAATGGACATTTCCTGCTATAAAAAAGCAGGTTGATTCTCTAAAATCTGCTGAGATTTTGAAAGTTGATACTGATGGAAATTGATGGTCTATTTCTGTTGAACCCTGAATTCATGACTTATTGAAACAAATATTTTATTATTGATTAAAGTGAAAGTTGGTTAGTCTTTTTGAGACTTATGATGTTATGATTGATAAATATTTTTTCTGAAAATGTTTTGGAATAAATTTAGATATGGATTTGGTTGTGATTTATAAAAATATGGAAAAACCTCAAATTGAAAAATTGAAGGAGTCAATTAGCGATATTTTTAGATGATATTTTATTGAAGTTGTGAATGTAGTATTTATGTCCAGTGATGAGCGAGATAAACGTTATAGATTAGCCGATAGATTTGTTTTGGATATTTTGAGAAATAGCAAAAGTAATTTCAATAATTAGAATTAAAGATTAATAATTATGGTCGTAAGTAAAAAAAATACTGATAATAAGGTAATTTTTGATAATGATATTTTACTTTCATCTGTGATGTTTGATGTTTGTGGTGCTGAAAGTAATTGATTTTTGAATGAATTAAAAAAATCATATAATGTTGCTTTAATTCCTGCTTGACATCGTTTGTATTGTTGAGAGTTAAAAGCTTCTTGATATAAATTTTTGAATAGTAAAAAATGAATTCTATCTTTGGTTTTGCCATCGAGTTGAACTTGAATTACTCTCTGCTCAAAAGAGTTTAATTGCATGTGAGAAATTTTGTGAGTAAAAGAAGTTTTTGATTTGGATTTTATTAAAAAATTTGGAATTAAATTATCTGATTCTGGATTTGATAATATTATTTATGATCTTCCATATCCGAGAGTTTTGTCTGAGTATAATGAAGTTTATATTTTTAAACTTTGAGAAAAAACTTCTAGAAAAAAATTAAATGATTTTTTTGAATATTTGTATGCCATTTGAAATATTGTATTTTTATCTGATTTGCATTCTTGATTACCATTGGATGAGTGTACTGAAAAAGATGAATTGACTGTAAACTGAGGAAATGATATTGTCGCATTTAATTGGTTCTTTTCTCTAGCAGATTCCAAGAAAATAAAGGCTAAATTTGTTTGATATATTAATTCAGCTGATATTAATTGAAATAATAAGAGTACTACTGGTTTTTGCACGATGATTTTTTAGGTTTTTTTTGTAAAAAAGGCTTGAATTATTACTTGTAATATGTAAATTATCTGTGCGAAAATTTTTTATTATTGAAAAAAAATCAAAATGATGAAATTTATCTACGACAGTTTTGATACTGTTAAGTGATTGAAACACCCAACTAGAAAGCAATATATTGGGCTTACGATCGCTATCTTTGCTTTGGTAATTTTTGCTTGATTGTACTTTATCTTAGCAGATCTTGTATTCACATCATGATATGAATTATTCTATAATTTGATTGGTTAGTTTATTTTACATCTAAAATAAAAATAAATATGGCACAAGATTCAAATGTAGTTGAAATTAAAAAACAGATTCAAGATGATAATTTCAAATGGTATGTTTTGAGTGTTGTTTCTGGACAAGAACAATTAGTAATAGATAATATGAAAGAGAGAGTTCAAAAACAATGATTATCTGATGATGTTGTTGATTATCTTTCACCTATCGTAAACGAATATTCTATGAAAAAAGGTGAAAAGGTTGTTAAACAAAAGAAATTGTATCCTGGATATGTATTCTTTAAATCTAGGATGAACGATAAGATACGGTATGTTATCAGAAATACACCTGGAGTTAGACTTATAGTTTGAGCTGAAACTCGTCCTGTACCAGTTGAAGATTATGAATATGAAAATATCATTAGTCAAATCAAAAAATCACAAGAGAGATCTGATTTGAAGATCCCATACAAAGAATGAGATGTTGTTCTTTTGAAGACTTGAGACTTCAAGTGAATGAAGTGAAGCATAAAGACTATTGATACAGAAAAAGGAACTGTAATCGTAAATATTGAAATGCTTGGTAGATTGACACCTGTTGTTATTGATGCAGACAAGATTGAATTAATGTGATAATATATTTATTAAACAAACAAAAATGGATCAAAAATACAATTATGAATCAAATACTGTAAGATGGTCTATTGTTGTATTGTGTGTATCTCTTTCTTTGGTTTATG
>Ga0310786_10004976_pt1 | contig 18216 bp, 15 predicted proteins | sample AusTroGonzalo_MG_FD_203881 | JGI IMG/M metagenome (GOLD analysis project Ga0310786, IMG submission 203881) | Bovine rumen microbial communities from tropical cattle in Woodstock, Queensland, Australia - Gonzalo_03 (v2) (version 2) | ecosystem: Host-associated > Mammals > Digestive system >... | reverse complement strand
TGCTGATGGGGCTTCCAACATCGATCTATGCGTTCGGGCTGGGCAAGATCTGGATCCCGGTCGGACTGGTAGCAGGCTACACGGCCAGCTGGCTGATCGAAGCGCCCCGCCTGCGGCGATTCTCCATCGTAGCAGGAGACGCGATCACGATCCCGCAGTATCTCTCGAACCGCTTTCTGGCGAAATCGAAGGCGCTGCAGGTGATCTGCGCGGTCGTGTTCCTGCTGGCATACACGGTTTACGCGGCGTCCAGCATCAAGGCATGCGGCACGCTGTTCCACAAGGTCATCGGCATGGACCCGATGGCGGCGATGTACCTGGCCGCGTTCATTATCGTGGGGTATACGTTCATGGGCGGGTTCTCCGCCGTGTGCTGGACCGACTTCTTCCAGGGGCTGCTCATCCTCGGCGCAATGCTGATCGCCCCTGTGTTCGCTTTCCTCACGCTGGATTTCCTCGGGGAGCCCATCGACTCGTCCAGCCACTACTGGAATCCCGCCGCGGACTGGCGCGACGTCGTGTCAGGGCTGGCATGGGGTCTCGGCTACTTCGGCATGCCGCACATCATCATCCGGTTCATGTCGATCAAGACGCAGAAGACGCTGAAGCGGTCCGCCTGGATCGGCATCGCGTGGACGGTCCTGATTCTGATCTTCGCGGCCCTGATCGGCGTCGTCGGGCGCCTGGACTTCGGCATGGACGCCGACATGGCGAAAAACGAGCTGGTCTTCATCCAGATGGTCCGCAGCATCTTCCCCGGCGTGATCTCCGGCATCCTGCTCTCCGCCGTGCTCGCGGCGTCCATGAGCACAGCCGACAGCCAGCTGCTTTCCGCCTCGTCCTCGCTCGCCAGCGACGTCTACAAGCCGATCATCCGCCAGAACAAGGCGTCCGACCGGGAGATCATGTGGATCGGGCGTTTCGTCGTCCTCGCGGTGGCAATCGTTGCGCTTGTAATCGCCGCCAATCCGAACTCCGGCTCCATCATGGGGCTCGTCGAAAACGCCTGGGGGCTCTTCGGCGCGGCGTTCGGTCCCGCCATCCTCCTCTCGCTCTTCTGGCGCAAGTTCAACTTTGCGGGCGCGGTCGCCGGCATCCTGGTCGGCGCGGCAGTCGACATCGGCTGGCTCGTATTCCTGAAGCAGACCGGCATCTACGAGATCCTGCCCGGTTTCGCCGCCGGATGGCTTGCCGCGTTCGTCGCCGCGAAGCTCGCCGGATCCCCGTCCGAAGCCGTCCTGAAGCAGTACGACGACGCTGTCGCACATGTCGACATCTTCGCATACGAAGAATGATCCGACGGGACATCTCTTTTCTCGAAAAACTCTCTCTTTTGCAATCAAAAAAAACCCGCCTGAAGCGTTCTTCCGGGCGGGAGCGTGTGTTCAGAACCAGAACGAGGAATTCGCCTCATTTCTTCCTCTGGGCGAAGAGCCAGTCAAGCGTGGCGTAGTCGTTATAGCAGACGTCCCAGGCATTGTGCGCGATCAACGGATATTCGCGGTAGCTGCACTGCGTGTTGCCGGCCTCCTGCAGGAACTTGAAGAAGTCGCGCGTAAGCTCGGTGCGGACCGTCTCGTCGTAGTCGCCCTGATACAGCGCGATCGGCATGTCCTTCAGGCGTTCCGCCTCCTCGCGCGTGCCTCCGCAGCAGATCGCCACGCACGCGGCGAAGAGGTCGGGGTTGCGACCCGCGAGCTCCACCGTGCCGTGTCCGCCCATGGAGAACCCGGTCACGTAGATGCGCGCGGGATCGGCGTCGAATTCCTTCATTTTCGCGCGGACCAGCTTCGGCAGGTTGGCGAATACGCTCTCCGGACGGATGATGCCGTCGCCGCCGCGCTGGACATTGTTGCCCCAGCCTTCGGTCGCCGGGCACTGCGGCGCCAGCAGGACGACCTTGGTGTCCTTATGGGCAAGGATGTAGGAGACGATCTCGGCGAATCCGTAGCGCAGGTGCGATTTATTGTCGCTGCCGCGTTCGCCCACGCCGTGCAGGAAGACCAGCACGGTCGGCTTGCCCGGCGCATTCATGTTGTACGTCCCCTCGCAGTAGTTGATCTTGATGCCGTCGGCGTCGAACGTCTTCGCGGTCACGCGGGTGTTCCTGAAGATCGCGTCGTCCTTCTGCTGCTGGGTGGCGCCATTCGGTAGCAGCGGGAAGAGAGGCTCTTCCTGGCCTGGGGCGTAGGTGTTGACGGGTTTATTGTACTGGTCCTGGCAGGAACCGCCCTCGCCGCAGCAGCACGAAGCAAGCATGGCGGAAGCGGAAAGACAGACGGCGGAACCGATGAGCTTGAAGGAATGACGCATGAAAACACCTTGAAAAAAGAAGTGAAAAAGAATGATGAGTTCGACTAATATACCGCTTTTTTCCGCCTTTGTCAAGTCGTCCCCGCCTCATTCCGGACGCAAAACGCGAAAAGCCGCCGAAGGCGCGACCTCGCCGCATCTCACGGGGACGAATCGCCGTCAGGTCCTTTTTCCTTCACAGCCGGCAGGCGTTCCGGCTCCGGGCGGGGAAACGGGAGGAAAAGCGGAAGAAAAATACTTTTTTTAACCGAACGCGCTTGCTTTTCCCTGAAAAGATTGTATTTTATATAGATAAAGTCCGAGGACGGAGCCGTTTTATCCTGAACCCGCGCCAACCTGGCGGACCATCAGAAAGCTTTTCCATTCACACAACCATTTTTTTGATTCAAGAAAGGACAAATACCATGAAACAAGTTATGGGCATGCTCGGCGCATTGGTCGCACTCGCTCTTATCGGTGGATGCTGGTTCATTTCCCAGCGCAACGGACTGATCGCCCTGGACGAAGACGTGAACAAGGCATGGTCGGACGTCGACACGCAGCTGCAGCGCCGCAACGACCTGATCCCGAACCTGGTCTCCACCGTGAAGGGCTATGCCTCCCACGAAGAAGGCGTCTTCACCGGCATCGCGGATGCCCGCAGCAAGCTCGCCGGAGCCACGAGTCCCAAGGAGAAGGCAGAAGCCGATGCAGCCCTCACGGCCGGCCTCGGACGCCTGCTTGCCATCGCGGAGAATTATCCCGAACTGAAAGCAAACGAGAACTTCATCCGGCTTCAGGACGAACTCTCCGGCACGGAAAATCGCATCGCCGTCGCCCGCAAGAGATACAACGAGATCGTCAAGCGGTACAACATGAGCATCCGCCAGTTCCCCGGATCCTTCTTTGCCGGCACCCTCGGTCTGACCACCCGCGAGTATTTCGAACCCCCGCAAGGGCATGACGCGGTGGTAAACGCGCCGAAAGTGAATTTTGATTAAAGTTCATTTCTCCCGGACAGACGCTCCTTCGTCTGCCCGGGATTTTCTTAATCGGGCAGAAAGAAACGGGCGGCCGCCCGTACAGGAAGAAATCAGATGGCAGGAAGAATCAGTGTAGCAGATACAGTTCGCAGGACGAAGGGGCGGATCGGGTTCTGGCGCTCGGGATTCCCGAACCTGCTGGGCCATCTGTGCTTGGGTCTTCTCATCTTTCTCGCCGTTCAGCTCCTTCTGTTCCAGGTCTTTGACCTGAACATCTTCGACCCGGACGACTTCAAGTCCACCAGCGCCCGCATCCCGGATCTCGGCACGCGGCGCGTGGTCGACGAGGCGGGCGTCCTGACACAGTCCGAGATCGATGCCCTGACCGCACAGATCGACGCATACGAGGCGGAGACCAAAGGCCAGATGGCGGTCCTGATTATCAAAACCCTGCACGGCGACCCCATCGAGGATTTCTCCCTCGCCGTCGCCGAAAAGTGGAAGATCGGTCGGCGCGGCGAGGACAACGGCGTCCTGCTGCTCATGGCCATCGACGACCGCGTTAGCCGTCTGGAGATCGGATACGGGCTGGAAGGCGTCATCAACGACGCCCGCGCGGGCGACATCCTACGCGGCATGAGTCTATATTGGCCGGCTTACTCGCAGGAGATTTCTTATGCAGTCGCAAGCGTTTCGGCTTTCGTCCGGCATGAAGACGCCCCGGAAGCAGGAAATTTTTGGAGAACAACGATCGGGGATGACGAGGAAGCCCGCAAACCCTATGTTTCCTCAAAGGGACCGGAAGACACCTGGTTCCTCGTCTTCGTGCTCGGCGTCCTTACCCTCACGGTCAGTCTGCTCATGGCTAAGCTCCTAATTCACCCGGACGCGAAAAAATCTGCTGCCCTGGTGTTCATGCTCGCATTCGGCTGGATCGCGCTCCGGATCCTGCTCGCGGCGCTCCGCAGTTCGGGTCGAGGCGGCAGCGGAGGTGGAAGAAGCCGGAGCGGCGGAGGAGGAGGCAGTTTCGGCGGGGGCGGCGCCTCCGGAAGATGGTAAACCTCAGGAAACGCATTCCAATGGCAGTTGCCGCAAAGAAAAAAACAACATAGGAACGATGTTAGCGAATAGAACAGAACGACTTGGAAGAAAGGAACAAAACCGGTAAAAATCTAATTGTTTCGGCGTTTTTTCTCAAAAGCACTGGATTTTTGAAAAAAACGTGCTATGTTAAGGTCTTGAATTGTTTCGGATGTGAAACGAATTCAGTATCATCCCGCATCAACTGAACAGAACAAAATATGGAAAGGACTTACCAATCATGGAAACGGAAAACAATTCAAAGCTAATCCGGATCGGAATCTTCTACGATGGAAATTACTTCTACCACGTCAGCAACTATTATTACCACGGGCATCCGCGCAAAAGCCGCATCAGCGTGCCCGGTCTGCACAGCCTCATCCGCACCATGGTGGCGGAACGCGAACATGTAAGCGAAAACCTCTGCCGCATCGTCGACAGCCATTATTTCCGCGGCCGCCTGACCGCGGCGGAAGCGAACCTGCGGCATTTATTATTCTCCGAACGCAATTTTGACGACGTCCTGACGCGGGAAGGCGTCGTGGCGCATTTCCTCCCGGTCAGCCACGGTTCCGAAAAGGGCGCGAACATCTCCCTCGCCCTCGAAGCCTATGAACAGATGGTCCACATCGGATTCGACGTCGTGGTCCTGGTCGCCTGCGATGGCGATTATGTTCCGCTCGTCCGCAAGCTCAACTCCCTCGGTGCCCGCGTCATGGTGATCGGCTGGGAGTATTCCTACGAGGATGACAACGGAGGGCACCGCCAGACCATGACCTCCGGCCGACTGATGGCGGAAGCCACCTATGGCATCTGGATGCAGGATATCATCGAAAAGCAGCTCTATCCGCAGGACAAGATCGACGCGCTGTTCGTCTCCGGCGGCGGCTCCAATTATTCCACCGCCGAGGGCGGAGAACCGGACGACGGCTACGAGGAAGAAGACGTTTACGACGAAACGCTTCCCCCGGAACGCCGCTACGGCACGGTGGTCCAGCTGAAGAGCGGATACGGGTTCATTACGCCGGAGAAAGGCGACCACGATTTCTTCTTCCTGTGGGAAGACCTCGAGAACTGCGAATTCGATGAACTCTCCATCGGCGAGAAGGTCGAGTTCGAAGTCGGGACGAACGACCGCGGCGAATGCGCCCGCAAAGTCCTCTGGCTGGATTCCAACGGGGTCCCCTATTCCGCCCCGCCTCCCCGTGAAAACGAGGGAAAACAAGACGAAGGCGGCACCAACCAGTCTTTCTGACCGGGATCGTCTCCTTTCCAGGCTTAACCTCGAAATAACCGGGCGTGCGGAGAGGATCCGGCACAGGTTCCGACTTCAAACGCCAGAATAACCCCTTATGAAAGCTTCTTCGGACAGGATCAGTCAATTCGGCGAGATGGCCTATCAGCTCAAAGACGAGGCCGTATCCATGATTTCGTTTCTGGGCGACGTCACCGCCGCCCTGTGGGAAGGCATCTGCCATCCGAAACGTCTCCGCTGGAAGGATTTCCTGTTCTACATGAACACCTGCGGCCCGGACGGGCTTCCGATCACGATCATGATCAGCGCCCTGATGGGCGTGGTGCTGGCATACCAGGCCGAGGTGCAGTCGCACAAATACGGCGCGGATAATTTCCTGCCCATGGTCATCGGCTGCACCATCCTGCGCGAACTCGGCCCGCTGATGGTCGCCATTGTGGCGACCGGCCGCAGCGGATCCTCGTTCGCCGCCGAGATCGGCACCATGAAGATCTCGGAAGAACTCGATGCCCTCCGTACCATGGGCATCCGGCCCTCACGATTCCTGGTGGTCCCGAAGATGTGGGCGATGCTGCTTGTGCTGCCTCTGCTGACTGCCATCGGCGACTTCGTCGGGTGTGCAGGCGGCTACATGGTGCTGAAATCCGAGCTCGGCATGCCGCTGGACGTCTTTCTGCGTCTGACACGGCAGGGCGTCGCGGTCAAGTATTTCTTCGAGGGCATCCTGAAGAGCGTCGTTTTCGCTTACATCATCACGGTGACCGGCTGCTGGCGCGGATTCCGCACCGGAAACGACGCCATCGCGGTCGGGCGATCCACGACTTCGGCGGTCGTGACCAGCATCCTCTTCATCGTGCTGGCGGACTCCTTCCTCGCGAAACTTTTCACCATGTTTTACGAATTGCAGGGCTGAGACCATGACGGATACCACCACAGATCCCGCCCCCGCTTCCGTCGCCCCCGTCCCCGCCATCGAGGTCCGCGGCCTCACCATCGGCTACGGTTCGCGCGTCGTACTCGAGAATCTGAATTTCCGCATTGAGCCCGGTCAGATCGTGACCATCCTCGGCGGGTCCGGCTGCGGCAAAAGCACCCTGCTCAAGCACATCATAGGCCTCTACAAGCCGCTCAGCGGCGACATCCTCATCAACGGACGCAGCATCGTGACAGCCGACGAACAAGAGAAACGCTCCATCATGTCCGAATTCGGCGTGGCATACCAGGGCGGCGCGCTCTTCCGCTCCCTGAACCTCGCCGAAAACATCGCGCTCCCCATGGAAGAGCTCACGAACTGGAAGCGCGGCGAGATCAGAAAGCGCGTCTCGGAAAAACTCGCGCTCGTCCATCTGAACGGGTTTGAACACTACATGCCCTCGGACCTCTCCGGCGGCATGATCAAACGTGTCGCGTTCGCACGCGCCCTCGCCCTCGACCCGAAACTCCTCTTCTTCGACGAACCGTCCGCCGGGCTTGACCCGCTGACCTCCGACATGCTCGACAACGTGATCCTGGAGATCCGCGAGAAGACTCAGGCCACGATCATGATGGTCACGCACGAACTCCCCAGCATCTTCCGCGTCTCCGACCGCGTGATCATGCTCTCCGCGGAGAAGAAAGGCATCGTGGACGACGGTTCGCCCGCGTATCTCCGCGACCACAGCACCGACGAATACGTCCGCACTTTCCTCTCGCGCGGCGGAACCTATAAAAGCAACAGCACGGAGCCGGACCATGCCTGACAAACCGGCCGTTTCCATGTCATTTTCAGGAAGGAATCCCGCATCATGAACGACAACAGTAAATTCAAACTCGGACTGTTCATCATCTTCGCCGCGGTCATCTTCTTCGCCGCACTGTTCATCCTCGGCACGATGGACCGCTTCAAGGAAAAGGCGTACATCTCCACGCTCGTTTCGGAATCCGTGCAGGGGCTTTCTGTCGGGTCCGCCGTGAAATACCAGGGAGTGCCCATCGGCAATGTCCGTGAGATCATGATCTACCCCGGCGACAACGTCATCCGCATTGATATGGAGATCAACATTTCCAAGTTCAAGATCCAGCAGCCCGGCCATGCCCCGGTCACGATCTCCGTCGATGAGTTCAACGACAACATCGGCAAGGCGGTGGAAAAGGGTCTCCGCTGCCGCATGGAGCTTGAAGGCATCACCGGCTCCAAGTATGTTGAACTCCAGCCGACCCAGGATGCCTCGCCGGACACCTTCGACATCAAGGAATTCGGCCTCGAATACCCCTACGTCCCCAGCCAGCCGTCGCTCATCAGCGACCTCCGCGGCAGTGTCACCACCATCCTCGCCAAGCTCGAAAGCATCGACTACAAGGGCATCAGCGACCGCACGAACGCCGTTCTGGACTCCATCAATGAACGCGTCAAATCCCCGAAATTCGACGAGACGATCGACAACGTGAACGCCATGGTCAACCAGGCCCGCAAGAGTATCGAAAATCTCGAGAAGCTTACCGATTCCGATATCCGCGACAAGATCGACACCATCTCGCAGAACGTCAACACCGCCGTGAACGCCGTCGAATCCCTCACGAAGTCCGTCGAGACCGAGATCAAGTCCATCGAGTTCGCGCAGATCAGCGAAAACCTCCGCTCCTTCCTCTCCACGGCCATCCGTACCAGCAAGACACTCGACGAAACCCTCTTCAACGTCAACAACGGCGTCGACGCGCTCATCGAGCTCATCCTGTACATCGACAGCGATCCTTCCGCCCTGATCCAGGGCAAGAAAAAGCCGAAAGCGGATGATGCCGTGAAGAACGGCGGGAAATAACCTCCGCCACACCCATTTTATCACATGCACTCACTGTAAACCATGATCGGAGAAACATTATGAACGTCCTCATCCTGAACGGAAGTCCCCGCAAGAACGGCAACACATCCGCCGCGCTCCGCGCGATCGAAGACGGCCTCAAGGCCCGCCACACGGTCGAGTCCCTGAACGTCTATGACTTCACATTCCGTCCCTGCCGGAACTGCGACGCCTGCAAGCGCAACGGCGGCAACTGCATCCAGCCCGACGACACCGTTTCGATCATCAGCAAAGTCGCCGCCGCCGACCTCGTGATCTTCGGGTCGCCCGTCTACTGGTGGGGCATCTCCGCCCAGCTGAAGGACGTCGTCGACAAGTTCTATTCCCGGGACGACGCCTCCGCGAAGCCCACTCTCCGCACGAAGAAGAAGATCGGCATCGTGGCATGCGGCGCGGACGCGCTCAGCAATCCCGAATACAAACTCATCTCCGACCAGTTCCACTGCATCGCGGGGTTCCTCGGCTGGGAAGTCGTCCTGGACGAATCCATTTGCGCGGCTGCCGCGGGTGACCTGGCAAAAGATACTGCCCGCCTCGCCGAGCTGAAAGCCTCCGCGGAAAAACTCTGATCCGTACGTTCCTTCCCCAAAGAGAAAGCGTCCGCTTCTCCTGGACAATCAGGTGGAAGCGGACGCTTTTATGTGTTCAGCTTGCTTTGTGGCGAATGCGGCTCACTTCTTCGTGAAGCGGAAGGAGAAGCCGCCGCGGCCGACCATTCGGACAGTGATGACATCGCCGGCCTTGGCCGTTCCTTCGGAGATATCCCATGCACGGGCATCGCCGGGGGCGACCTTGCCATCGTAGAAGAACTGTTCATCGACGTCCTTGCCGTCCGCGATCTCGCGGTAGGAGAACGTGTCGCCCTCTTTGCCGGGGACGGTGAACTTGACCTCGCGCGTAGTGGCCTTGCCGTTGATGCCGCCGACGTACCAGGTGTCGCCCTTGCGGCGGCCGAGGATCACATAGTCGCCCGGTTCGCCGCCGAGGAACTTGGTGTCGTCCCAGGTGGTCGGGAGTCCGGCGATGAAGTCTTTTACGGATTCCGGAAGGGCACGGAAGGCGGACGGGCGGTCGGCCATGTGCTGGCAGGCAGATTCGAAGAGGACCGGCAGCGCAAGTTCATGAGCATGGGAGGTCCTGTGCGGGTTCTGGGAGTTGGTGAATGCGGTGGGGGTGTAGTCCATCGGGCCGACGGCATTGCGCGTGAAGGGAAGCGTGGTGTTGTGCTCCGCGGCGGGGTCGGTCATGAAGGGGTGGTTGTTGTACTGTTCCGCGCCGTAGACGCCTTCCATGGACATGAGGTTGGGGTAGGTACGGGACCAGCCGCGCGGGAGGGTGGCGCCATGGAAGTTGACCATGATCTTGTGGGGTGCGGCATCCTTCAGGATGTCGACGTAGTACTGCATCATGCTCTGCTTGTCGCTCTCGAAGAAGTCGATCTTCACGCCCTTGACGTTCTTTTCCTTGAGCCAGGCGAATTCCTTTTCGCGCAGTTCATGGGTATTGAAGCGGTCGCGCGGGCCGCCGCCGACGTAGTTGTGCTTTCCGCCGGAATTGTACCACAGCCAGACGCCGACGTTTTTCTCCTTGGCGAGCGCGATGGCATCGTCGATGTTGCCGCCGTTGCCCATCACGTCCCATTCCCAGTCGATCAGGACGTTCGGCCACTTCATTTCGGAAGCGAGGAGGATATAGTCCTTGACGATCTGGTAGTCCTTGCTGCCGTGGTTGTATGCCCAGTAGACCCAGGAGGCCACGCCGGGGGTGATCCAGGAGGTGTCGGGGACGGCGCATTCGGGCGCCAGGTCATCGACGAGCGTGGATTCCACGACGTCGGCGAGCGTGCCGATCACGACGCAGCGCCACGGGGATCGCCACGGAAGCGTGGTCGTCGGGTTCACGGCGCCCTGGTTCGCGCCTTCGCCGGGATCGGGATAATGCGTGGTGAAGGTCACGCCCTTGTCGGTGACTTCGGACTGCAGATACGTGCCGCAGTAGGTGCCGTCGAACCAGGTCTCGGAGAGGAGGCCCCAGGTGGACTTGTCGGCGGAGTTGAAGAGCAGCGGATAGTTCCAGTTCCTGACCCGGTTGTTACCGCCGCGGTTGCCGCGTCCGGGACCGCCGAAGCCGCCGGGTCCGCCGGGGCCGCCCTGGCCGCCTTGCTGGGGCTTGAGTTCATCGGCGGTGTATGCGATATAGCGGTCCTCGTAGCTGGTCACGCGGCGCTGCATGCGGAAACCGTCGGACAGCGGGAACACGAACGCGGTAGTTTCGCCCTGGAATTCGACCGGCCCGGAGCCGCCGACCATGTAGCGGAACGAGAAGGAATCGCTGCCCGCGCGGACGATGACGCCGATCTGGTTGGCGCCTTCACCGAAGACGAGCGTCTTTTCGTTCATCTGGAAACTGCGGTCGGAACGCTTGCCGTTGACGGCCGTGTACTTCTCGGAAACGAGCGTAACACGGTCGGCGGAGGGAAGCTGTCCCCGGAGCTTCAGCTGAGAGAAATCATAATTGACCTTGTCCGACTTCAGGCCGAGGCGGACTTGGAAGACTTCCGTCGCGTTGCGTTCCACGCGGAGCACGTTGCCTTCATCGAGGTACACGCGGATCGTCTTGTCCGCGTCGGGCGAGGTCAGAAAGGGATCGGCGGCGGAACAGAGTCCGGCGGCGAGGAAGACCGCGGCGCAGGAGAGAGCCGCTTTCATGGAGAGACTGAACTTCATGGTCTGGTTTCCTGTATGTTTAAGGTGAAAAGTTAGGTCGAAGTATCCGAATCACTGTAAACATAGCACAAAAAGACGGTTTTTCAACAGGACAAAACGCGTTTTGAACGTTATTTTTACGTTAAAAACGTGTAACGCCGTTAGATTGAAACAAGAAGCCGTGAGCGCGATCCGGCAATCGGCTTGCCCGGTTCGGCCGAAGCATGCTTCAGGTTTCCTTGTTCTCGTTGAATGTGGGAGTCAAGGTACTATTATGTTATACCTCTCAGTTCGTCGTCTTTACCTACTCTATAATTTTTCCCGGATGCTCCAGATCGTCCAATGTCAGGGAGTCCATCCACCGTTGATGGATTTCCTCCTGGCTCGGTTCCTCGTCTTCCAGTTCCTCCGGCAACATGTCTTCCGGCAGTCCCAGCGGATTCGGTTCGTCCGGGAACGTTGCTTCCCACCACTGGTTCGCGATTTCCGCTTCTCCTCTCGTCCACTCGCTCGGAACTCTGCTCGGATCGTACCCATGAATTGACAACTTCTCTTCCATCTCCACATCTGGAGGCAGGCTATCCAGTTGTGCTTTCACTTCCGGATTCTCCCGCATCTTCCCGTACTGGTTCGCTTGCTCCAGTACGGTTTGAAGCAGCGATCCGTCCTGAATCAGAGACAGCAGCCTCTTCTTGTCGAACTCCGCCATCATTTGCAGAGCTCTCAGCGCCGCGTCGCTCTGAAGGAACTGCTCCTTCATTTCCATGCAATGCCACCGGATACCGTATGTTCGAGATAGCCAATCAAAATCATGATCATGTTCCCCAAGAATGTCGTCTGCGATATCGTACACCTCCTTCTCAGTCAAATAACGATCCGCAACAAAGTATTTGGGAATCAGAGATTCGACAATCGGCATCATTATATTGTAATAAAAATAAACCTCAAATTCTCTTTCCGAGTATGGCTTTTGAGGAAATATTGAACGGCTTGCAATGAACTCAAAATCATTCTTTATATCCCATTCATCGTCGAACATTTTATGAACAACAGGCGTCATGTACACAAAGTAATACTTGCGAAGAAGTTCTACCTCGCCATTGGTCAGAATATGCCCGGTTACATCCTTCCATCCCTGATTGTTGTTTTCTTCCTGCCTCCTTGCTTTAAGCAAGATGGTTCCGCACAACTTGCGTCTTGGTTCAGCCATCGACACATCTTTTTTCTCAATATGCTCCTCCACGCATATCTTCTCCTCGACATAAGTATACTGAGGTCGTTTTTCCTTACTATTCTCTTTGCATGATGATGTCGGCTCAAAAAAGAGATTATATCTATCATCTTTATCTTCAACTTCTTGTGTGTTTCGTTGATCCTGCTTCTGAGTGCGTTTCTCTTTATTCGATTTTATCTGCTCATCAATATACATGCATAACAGCACGACAAGAACAATGATTCCAAACCCTGTTCCTACGCCGCCCCCATCGTCATACCACCAGGCATCCTCATACAGAGGCCACATGGTTAGTCCTCCCCGAAGTTGCGAATCTGTTCGATCTCGCTTCTTGCTTGGTTGGCATCAAGAAGAGACTGTACAAGCCGAAGGCTGCTAGAACGCGGCACGTCAGTCAACTGACCGAAAAGGCCGATGATCGTCTCACGATCACGTTTCCCCGCGGCGAAGAAAACGAACGTTCTGCTGACGATTCGTGACAACATGGTTTCGGTCCTCCTTGGTGGGGCTTGATTCGGCGATGACGGCAAGACGCATCTTTCCGTCTTCAGAGGCAAGCTTCAACTGCTTACAAAATGTAATCAGTTCGCAGCTTTCTAATTTGGGGATTTACTTCTTCACCGTGTCGGCGATGACGCCGCAGATGCGGTCGATGTCCTCGGCCTTCAGGTACGGGTGCATCGGCAGGGCGAAGATGTCGGCGGCGCACGCCTCGGCGACGGGCATGTCGCCCTTCTTGTAGCCGAGATATTCGGTCGCACCGAGCAGGTGCATCGGGATCGGGTAGTAGCGCGCGGTCGGGACGTCGGCGGCCTTCAGGGCGGCCTGGATCTCGGCGAACTTCGGCGAACGCGGGCAGAACTGCGCGTAGACGGAGACGCAGCCTTCGGGGATGGTCTGGACGGAGACGAGGTCCTTCAGGCCGGCGCGGTAGCGGTCCGCCACGACCTGGCGCATTTCGACTTCGCCGGGGAAGAGTTTGAGCTTGGCAAGCAGGACGGCAGCCTGGATCGTGTCGCAGCGGGCGTTCAGGCCCAGTCGCACGTTGTTGTAACGGTCCTCGGCGCTGCGGCCGTGGACAAGAATGGAGTACAGCTTGTCGTACAGGTCGTCGTCGTCCGTGAAGACCGCGCCGCCGTCACCGTAGCAGCCGAGCGGCTTGGCGGGGAAGAAGCTCGTGCAGCCGATGGTGCCGAGCGAGGGGGCGCGTTTGCCGCTGGGGTCGACCGCGCCGAACGCCTGGCAGGCGTCCTCGATGATGGCGAGTCCGTGCGCGTCGGCGAGCTTTTTGATGGCCTTGTAGTCGGCGGTGAGGCCGAAGAGGTCGACGGGGATGATCGCCTTCGGTTTGAGCTTGCCCTCGCGTTCGACCTTCAGGATGGCTTCCTCCAGCTTCGCGGGGTCGATATTGTACGTGCCTTCGTCGATGTCCGCGAAGACCGGGGTCGCGCCGACGAGCGCGATCGTCTCGACCGTGGCGAAGAACGTGAACGGCGTGGTGAAGACGGCGTCGCCGGGGCCGATGCCGAGCGCCATCAGCGCCATCAGCAGGGCGTCCGTGCCGCTGGAACACGCCAGTGCGTGTTTCACTCCGGCGTATTCGGCGAGCTTGCCTTCCAGCTCCGCGATCTCGGCACCGAGGATGTAGTGTCCGCTCTCCAACACGCGGTCGATTCCAGCATGGATTTCGTCACGGATCAGGTTGTATTGGTACTTCAGGTCAATGAACGGCAGCATAGTCGGTACCTCCTCGGGGGATCGTGGTTAAAATGGCTTTTAAATAATATACACCCGGGAACCGTGAAAAACAAGTTCAGTCACGGGAAAACCATTCCGTAAGCATCTCCGCGACGATTGGAGCCGTGGTGGTGCCGCCGGATTCTCCGTGCTCGATCACTGCGGCGAAACTCAAAAGCTCGCCCGTATGCGGATCTTTCACGAAGCCGTTGAACCATGTGTTTTTTGTGGCGTTCGCGCCTTCTCCGACGTCCGCCGTGCCCGTTTTCGCATAGAGGTCCGCGGACTGGATGTTGCCTCGTCTGCCGGATCCCGCGGATTCATGCACGACCATGTGCATGCCTTCACGGACCACGTCCAGGGATTCTTTCGAGGCGGCGAGCCTGCCTGTCTTGAACGGGACAGCATCGAATACGCTCAGACGGTCGCCGGACAGCCGGTCATGGTCGTAGATATGGTCGATCAGGTACGGTTTGTACATGATCCCGCCATTGGCGATGGCAGCGTAGAACACGGCAGCCTGAAGAGGCGTGACTGTGATCTTGCCCTGCCCGATGCTGACATACGCGGTCTCGTTTTCGTTCCAGTCAGGTCCGTTCTTCGGCAGGTTTCCGGCCCGTTCGCCGACCTCGATCCCCGTTTTGCGGCCGATGCCGGCGGACGCGAACACGCGGCTGAGCGCGTCAATGCCCGTATCTATGCCAAGCTCCACGAAATACACATTGCACGACCTCATGATCGCGTGGCGCATGTCCAGTTTGTGGTGAATCCCGGTACAGCTGATCCTTCTGTTATTATAGCCATGCAGCGTGAAGCCCTCGCAATCATAGGTCTTGGTCTCCGGAATGCCTTTTTCAAGACCGGCGAGCGCTGTCAGCGGCTTGATCGTCGAGCCAGGCATATAAGCCCCCTGTACGGCGCGGTTCAGGAAAGGTTTTCCGGGATCCTCGTTCAGTTCCCGGAAGCGCGTACGGGAAATCGAGGGGACGAAATCGGCAGGAGAAAAAGTCGGCGAGGAAGCCATGACGCGGACCGCACCGGATTCGGCGCTCAGAACAACGATCGACCCGATATGCCCCTTCAAGGCGCGCTCGGCGGCAGTCTGGCCTTTGATATCCAGCGTCAGGCGCAGGTCATAGCCGTTTTCGGGCGGCGTCGGCTCCTCGAGCTGTTCATGCACGAATCCGTTGCTGTTCACCATCACGAACTGGCTGCCGGCCTTACCCGACAGTTTATCGTTGAACTGGTATTCCAGCCCGGAACGCCCCTCCAGGCTCGGGAGATAGTAGAAATATTCGCGGCGGTCATCCGCGCCGCTCGGATCTTCGTTGCCCACATAGCCGATCAGCTGGGCAGCGAGGCTGCCGAACGGATATTCGCGCATCGGTTCGGCGGTCACTTCCAGTCCGCGGATCGGAGGGAAAAGCTCGTCCAGGCGGCCGCGTTCCTCGTCGGTCAGGTCCTTGAACGCCGTGAGCGGAAGACCGGGCTGGTAGTTGAGGTGGCGACGTACGTTTTCGAGCGTGAGCGGATTGTAGCGTCCGAGCACGGCCGCGACCTGATCCGCTTTGTCCATGATGAACTGAGCCCGGTCGCGCGAACGTTCCGTCGTCATTTCGCCGGGGTGGAACAGCACGTTGAACGACGGCCTGTTCCGCACGACCGCGGTCCCGTCGCGCGCAAAGATCTCGCCGCGCATGGCGGGGATCCTGATGCGGCGCGCACTCTGCTTGCGGTCCTTGTACTCGTATTCGGCGGAATGGGCCACCTGCATGTTCCACAGGCGGATCACCAGCACGGAAAACAGCAGAAACGCGACCAGCGCCAGGATCCCGACGCGGATCACGAAGGAATCGATCATGAAACGGGGACTGTCATCCTCCGGCATCATGCGCCTCCTTTCTTTTCGCCTGTCACGCCGATCTTCAGCAAGGCGGTCGTATATGTGACCAGGACATTCATGAGAGGAAAGAGGATCGCGCCGACCAGGCAGGACATCATCAACGCGGCAAAAGCCTCCGGCGTCGTGAGCACGGTCCAAATATGCGGGAAAGCCAGCACGGAGGGGATCATCGCGCCGGCCAGGAATTCAAGCACGTCGGGAGTGGGACGCTTTCCGTTCAGGAAGATGGCCGGGAGCGTCAGGAGCGGGAGCAGCAGGCCGTCCCACGGCACTGCGTACCCCAGCACGAAATCCATCATGATCCCGGATATCAGGGCAAAACAGAGAGCCATCCGCGGCGAGACCGCAAAGGCAGCCGAGGGAAAAAAGAAGCCGAGCAGAGGGACCGTCAGACCGATCGACCGAAGGAGCGTTTCCGCGACCAGCAGCAGAATGGAGCAGGATGTGAAATAGAACAACTCGTACATCTTCCCCTCCTTACCGTCATTTTCCGGTCAGCACCACCACGAACCGGATCATGTCCAGCGACACCGCCGGACGCATCCATGCCTCAGCGTACAGGCCGCCGTCGTGCACCACGGCAGCCCGGTTGTCGCCGACCGGGGCGTCGGTCAGGTAGCCGACGCAAATACCGCGCGGGGTACGTTCGGAGAAGCCGCTCGTCAGGACCATATCGCCGATGCCGTACTTGCTCTTCAGCGGCAGGCGCGTCACCAGCGCAGTCATAGAGGACGAGCCATTGCCCGTCATCGTGCCGTTCGCGCCGGACTCCACCAGCGACACACTCAGCTGGCAGGCGGGATTGACCACAGTCGCCACCACCGATGTCCGGGCGGACGCTTCGATCACACGCCCTGCCAAAACGCATTGCGGGATACCGCCTTCAGGCGCAAAGTCAAACGTCAGGACCAGGTCGCCGGTCTCGATGCCGTCGTTCATCCCTTTCGAGATCACGAACTGTTCGCTCCAGGTGGACGGGTCGCGCAGGATCACTTCGGCATAGACCTCGTGATAATCGGACCAGCGCGGCATGCGGAGTTCCTGGCGGAGACGTTCGTTGTCGGCCTCCAGCTCGCGATACCGCTGCGCCTGCGCCGCCAGCTTGGCGTTCTGGAGTTGAAGCTGCTCGACAGCCGCTGCAAGTTTCTGCCGGGGCTGCGCCGCCAGCGCCTGGCGCGCGGCAGTCAATTCAACATGCTTTACCGCCTGGAAGAAAGGATAGTAAAAATCCATGGAAAAACGCGCCAGCGTCCGGCGGAACGTGAAGAAACCGGTCAGGACGAGGGCGACAAGGATCACGGGGATCGCCGCAAAAAGGACGGCCCTCGAAAGATTGCTTTTTTTCCTGATCGACGTCATCGCCGGACTCCTGGTCTCTTCCTGTCCCGGGCGATAAAGCCCGGTTCGGGGACACGTTTTTCATGAGGGGAGACGAATACGGGCATGCATGCCCGCGCGCTCCCGCGGAGACGGAAAACTCCGGCCGGACGTTTCCGCCCGGACGGATCATCCGATCGCCCCGCGGCCACCGCGAGCGGTACCGATGTTGTGCGCGGCTTTCGCTCGCGCACGAGCGTGCATGCAGGAAACCGCGGGGAACGGCACCGCCAGCGGTATTGATCCTGTGCGCGGCTTACGCTCGCACACAGAAGAAACCGCGGGAACGGTTCAAGTTTTGTACGGTTTACGCCTGAAGGTAGGCGCGGACCTTGTCGGCGACGGCTTCCGGCGTGAAGCCGAATTCCTGCGCCAGTTTCTTGTACGGAGCGGACGCGCCGAAGTGATCCAGACCGATGGCGAGGCCGTCGAGTCCGACGAGAGCGTACCACATCGGAGTCGTGCCGGCTTCGATGGAGATGCGCTTGCGGCAGGCATTCGGCAGGATGCTTTCGCGGAAAGCGGCGTCCTGACGGAGGAAGGTCTCGAGAGACGGGACGGACACGATGCGGACCTTGCGGCCTTCACCGCGGAGGATCGCGGCGGCATCGAGCGCCAGGTTGACTTCACTGCCGGAGGCGAGGATGACGGCTTCGAAGCCTTCGTCCTCGGAGAGAACGTAGGCGCCGCGGGTCACGTCGATCTTCGCGGCCAGGTCGGCGTCGAAGGGACGGAGGTCCTGACGGGTCATCATCATGGCGACGGGGCCCTGCTTCTTCAGCGCGGCGGCCCAGCAGTGCGCGACTTCGTGGG
>Ga0310786_10004975_pt1 | contig 18219 bp, 11 predicted proteins | sample AusTroGonzalo_MG_FD_203881 | JGI IMG/M metagenome (GOLD analysis project Ga0310786, IMG submission 203881) | Bovine rumen microbial communities from tropical cattle in Woodstock, Queensland, Australia - Gonzalo_03 (v2) (version 2) | ecosystem: Host-associated > Mammals > Digestive system >... | reverse complement strand
GGGTGTCATCATGCTGATAGGTCTGTTGGCTAAGACGGCCATCCTGATTACGGAGTTCGCTACCGAGCGCCGTGCCCAGGGACTCAGCATCCCCGAGGCAGCCTTCGAGGCTTGTAAGGAGCGTCTGCGTCCGATTCTGATGACCGTAGCCACGATGATTATCGGTATGATACCGCTCGTCATCGAGGGTGGTGCCGGTGCCAACGGTAACCGCGCCCTCGCCCTGGGCGTCATCGGTGGTATGTCCATCGGCACCATCGCCCTGCTCTTTGTCGTTCCGGCCTTCTTCATCGTCTTCCAGAAGTTGCACGAGAAATTCCAAGGCAAAGAAGTCGCACTTAAAACAGAGGAGGAATAAATCATGAAAAAAATAAGCTATAATTTCGTTGCTGCGGCCGTAAGTCTTATGCTTACGGGCTGTGGACTATATAACAAGTACGAGAAGACGGTGGAGGATCCTGTTGATCCTTTCGGTACCACGCAGGACATCACGTCGGCGGCAGGCAGCCAGTCGCTGGCCCAGATGTCGTGGCGTGAGTTCTTTACCGACCCCCTGCTGCAGCAGCTCATTGAGCAGGTGCTGGCCAACAATACCGACTTGAATTCTGCCCGCATTGCTGTGGAGAAAAGTGAGGCTTCGCTGAAGGCTGCAAAATTGGCCTACCTGCCGTCGCTTTACCTCTCGCCGCAGGGTACGCTGGCCAAGTTTGACGACAACCCGTGGTCGAAAACATACAACCTGCCGCTGCAACTGTCGGTGGATGTCGATGTGTTCGGCTCTATCACCAACAAAAAGCGTGCCGCTGAGGCTGTGCGCCTACAGGCCCAGATGGGCGAGGAGGCCGTGCGCACCAACCTCATCAGTGCCGTCGCCCAGCAGTATTTCATGCTGCAGCTGCTCGACCGGCAGTTGGAAATCCTGACCATGACCGACAGCCTGTGGAACGCCTCCTTGGAGATGCAGAAGACGCTATGGGAGAATGGTAAGGCCTATTCTACTGCCGTCAACCAGATGGAGTCATCCTATCTGAATGTGAAGACGCAGATTGTCGATGTGCGCCGTAGCATCCGCGCCACCGAGAACGCCCTCTGCCGTCTGATGGCTATCCCGCCGCAGCACATCGCACGCCAGAAATGGGCCACTTCTGCCTTGGAGAACAGGCCGGAGAATACCGTCGGCCAGCGTATGTTCGATCCGCAGTTCCTGAAAGTCGGCGTCCCCGCCACAATGCTCGAGCTACGACCCGATATCCGCATGGCCAACCATGCTATGGAGGAGGCTTTCTACAACACCCAGGCCGCCCGTGCCGCCTTCTTCCCTACAATCACGCTGACGGGATCGGCAGGCTGGACGAACTCGGGTGGTGGGATGGTCATCGATCCCGGCAAACTGCTCCTCAGTTTCGTAGGTCAGTTAACACAGCCCATCTTCGCACGCGGCCAGCTGAAGGCTAACCTGAAGGTTAACCAGCTGACACAGGAAGACCTGCAGAAGAAATACGTGCAGACCGTCATCGATGCCGGCAATCAGGTGAACGAGGCCATGGCCGACTGTGAGGCTGCCCGCGAGAAATACAGCTACTATCGCCGTCAGGTAGAGGTGCTCTACGAGGCATACGCCGGTACCCACGAACTGATGGACAACGGCAAGGCCAGCTACCTCGAAGTGCTCACCGCTCAGGAGAGCCTGCTCAACGCACAGCTCAACGAGGCTTCGAACATGTACAAAGGTACCCAGGCCGTCATCGCCCTCTACATCGCCCTCGGCGGCGGCACGAAGTAATATATTATATATTAAGGTGTAAACTCGTGTGATAATTTATTGTTCAACTAATATTTTAGGATAAGATGAAAACAGTATTATTCAAATCGATGCTTCTACTATGCGCCCTGACGGTAGGAGTTTGTAGTTTGTGGGCAGACGAAGGTAAGGTGAAGTGGGTGAAGGTAGACCCTACCACCCTTGTGGCCGGGGATGTAGTAGCCATTGTTGACACCACTACTTGTGCGGCTATGGCCAACGACCCGAAAGAGGGTCAAGCACCTTCGGCAAAGAAGGTTACCTTGAATGAAAACAAGGACCAGATTGACACCAGCAAGGGCGATCTTGCTGCCAACTTGCAGTGGACAGTAGAAATACCTGAAACTGGCAAGTATCAGTTTAAGAAGGATGACACGAACTTCCTTTTCGCCAAACCTTACAGCGAGGATAGCGACAGCTTGCTTGTGGGTGCTGGTACAGGTGAGGGTGAGGTCAATACCTTCCAGTTAGTGAAGGACCAGGCCAATAATCAGGCCGACTTCCTGTATGCCCAAATGAGCGAGACGATGGGCTACTATGTCGGTATAATCGACTTCTTCACCTTCTTCCAGATGTGGACCGTAAAGCCTTCCATCGACGAGGACATCAGCGCAACCGTCATCACCTTCTTCAAGAAAGTGAATTCCGACAAGAATGACTTGAAGATAACCTTCGAGAAGGATAACTACGAGTTCGACCTCGACGGCGGCAGCACGTTTGTCTCGCCCATCGCAACAACTGACCCAGAGGGCAAGCCGCTGACCTATTCCTCGAGCGACGAATGGGTTGCCAAAGTTAATGCCGAGACGGGCGAAGTGACTGTCAGACACAGAGGTATCGTCACCATCACAGCCAGCTTTGCTGAGGATGAGGAGTACGATGCCACCAGTGCATCCTACACGCTGCGTATAGACAAGTCTAACGACGAGGGTGGAATGAACAATCCGCTCATGGCTTCCGATGCCTACGATGCAATTACCCACAACGACCTGGCTACAGGTTCCGTCTATTTCATCAAGGGTATTGTCTCGAAAATAGGCAACGACAACGACATCCTCAGTTATTTCACTTCTTCATTTGAAATTCCCGGCCTGGATTCCGGCGGCGGTGTCACTTATTACATCTCTGACAACGGTAGCAGCGCCGAGGGTGTGAAGCAGATTGAAGTAACTTCCGGTCGTGGTCTGGCCAATGGCGAGCTGAAGTCGCAGCGCAGCATCTGCGTTGGCGACGAGGTCATCGTTGTCGGTCAGGTGAGCTATTCCAGCAGCACGCCCGGCCTCGGTATGGGCACTGGCACAGGTACCGGCACTGGCACCGGCACTGGTTCAGAGAAGACTCCCAAGATTGACAAGGGCAACTATATGTATCAGTACACACCGAGAATCATTGCTCCCGATGTGGAAATATACAATGGCACGAGCCACAAGATCAGCGATCTCGCCATGGTGAACGATGAGTGCGAAAGCGTGAAGGTTCCCGGAGAGCCTACAGTTGAGAACCAAGACGACGACGCCAACCAGGTAGTCACCGTCACAACGGCCGGCAAGCTTAACGCCAACGCCGAGGGATGCGACACCCTTACCGTCAGCTGTCCTTTCAAGGCCAACGAGAGCGACGCTGAGCCCGTGTTCACAACCGTCAAGAAGTTCTATGTCACCGTGAAGTCAATCAACGTGGAGCCTGCCGGACAGATGCCCGGATCCTTCGTATTGGTGACCGACAAATCGACACTTCAGGAGAACGACAGCATCCTCATCGTCGCAACTATCGACGATAAGAGCTACGCCCTCAGCTCCACAGGTGCCATCATGGGTGGCCTGAGCGGTAAGGAAGTTACCATCGAGGAAGACGGCTCTATCAAGGCAGTGCCCGACGGCGCTACCCCCATCAAGCTGAAGGCCGTAGGTGGCAGCTGGGCTCTGAACACAACGGACAACAAATACATCTACACCAGCAATAACGCCGGCGACGGCTTCGACATCATGTCGTTCATCAGCAGCGAGCCTACGAACAAGCTGCGCCATGGTGAGATTGCCGCTGAAATCGGCGACAGCGCTCAGGTAATGATTGATATCAACGATGGACTGGCCACCATCACCCTGCGTGGCGACAGCATCATGCGCTATGCAGCTACCGATATTGCCAGCATAACCGGCAGTACTGGCAGCACCGGCACCAGCACTGGCACCGGCAGTACCAGCTCAAGCGGTTATAACATGTCGTCATTCAACTGCTATGCACCCGATGCCACCGACGGCGTACTGGTGAAGTTCTACCGCTTCCAGGAGGTCGACTACTTTGACATCACCGTTGGAACAAACGGCTGGCGCACGCTGGTAAGCTCGAAGAACGTCACTATGCCCGAGGGTCTGAAGGCATTCATCGTCACCGCAGTTGCAGACGGTTTGGCCACGCTGACCGAGGTCACCGAAGTGAAGGCCAATGAACCTTACATACTGAAGGGCGAAACCGAGGGCGCTACCTACTCCCTGCCCACCATCGCAGAGGCTGCTGCACCCGAAGGAAACATGCTGAAAGTCAGCACAAAGTCAACAAGCGACGGCGTGTTCGTACTTGCCACAGAGAACGGCGTGACCGGTTTCTATAAGTGGGACGGCGGATTCTTGGGCTCTGGCCGCGTCTACCTCCCCGCTACGTCTGCTGCCCGCTTCATCGCAATCGACGATGTTGCTACTGGCATTAAGACTGTTGACAATGCACTGCCGACGACTGCCAACGACGTCTACAACCTCGCCGGACAGCGCGTTGCCCAGCCGCAGAAGGGTCTGTATATTGTGAATGGAAAGAAGTCTATTATCAAATAACAGAAAGGAACAACTCACATGAAAAAGATATATTTCAAGCCCACTTTAGAGGTGGTGAATTATGACGATTGTCTGATACTGGAAGCCAGCACCCCGGATTCTATTGTAGTTAATTCAGACGAGACAGTCAACGATTACAACGCACTCGAATCCAGAATCCTGGACGATCTTTGGGGAAATTGAGAGACTGAGAATCTCTCCTGATATTATGCCACCCCGACACTGCCGCCGGTTATTCCTGCGAGCTGTCGGGGTGGCTTCTGCGTATACATGTCAGCTCTCGTGGCTCTTTCGCCTCGGGATAAAAATAATACACAATTTATTTTGTTTTTCGCTCGATTTGCACTATCTTTGCAGCCGAGAACTGATAAAAAGTTAAGAATCTCGGTAACAAGACAAGATGTCTCATAGGTCTGACGAGAGAATTATATAGACATACAACACATGAAAGGGATTCTACTGATAGTCGTAGCTGCGTTGCTCACTTGTAGCAAGGCAAGTGGCCAAAGCCGCGATCAACAGCGGAGGGCGCGGGTGGACAGTGCCCTTACCGCCCGTTACTACCGGACGCCTTATGACACGAACTACGTCGTGAGACCCGATGGCCGTCTGACGCTGAAGTTGAGGCTGAACCAGACGGGCAACGACTTCCATGCGAAGGGAACGGTGAACGGCGTCTACTCGAAGGCTGACCTCAAAACCAGCCACAAGACCACCATGAGTATCGGGGCTTCCTATCGCGGCGTCTCTGCCTCACTGTCTCTCAATCCGGGTAAGATGAGCGGAGCCTACAAGGACTACGAGTTCAACCTCAATTATTACAGCAGCAACATCAGCCTCGATTTCAGCTACCAGCGGTCGGAGTCGTTGACAGGTGACGTCTACCGCGACGATAATCTGTCGCAAATGGAGTCGGGCGACCTCACTTTGAAAGTCGTGAACTTTGCGGGCTACTATGCCTTCAATCATCGCCGCTTCTCTTTTCCCGCTGCCTTCAACCAGAGTTACATCCAGCGCCGTTCGGCAGGCTCGTGGCTCGCGGGCATCAGCTATCAGGGCGGCATCATCGAGACGAGCAACGAATTGAAAGCCAAAAGCCCCAACGCCCCTGACGTCAGCATCGATGTTGGCCATGTGGGCATTGGCGGAGGTTACGGATACAACTGGGTGCTCGGAAAGAAATGGCTGCTCCACTTCTCCATGCTGCCCACCGTCGTGGTCTATAATCGCAACAAATTTACCGTGAACGACGAACGTAAGGAAGCCAAGCGCATGCGCTTCAACATGATTTTCAATGAGCGCGCCGCTATCGTCTACAACTTCTCCCCGCGTTACTTCGCCGGTGTTACTCTTGTGATGAACAACTCTGTCTTCGACGATGATGTGGTGGTGGTCAACCAGAATAAATGGCGTGCCCGCGCCTCTCTCGGTATGAGATTGTGAGAGATTGAGAGAATGAGAGAATGAGAGATTGAGAGAATGAAAAGTAGCAAGTTATCACGCCGCATTACCTGGCGCGTCATCCTGATTATGCTGATCTTCAGTGTGTTTGTCATTGGAGCCGTGTTCTGGTTCGACATGACCATTTCGAAGCTTGAGAGCGAAACACGATCCCAATACATCATCAATGCGATTGACGGTAAATTGACAACCATGCTGAATGGCGTGGAAATCACGGCAACGAACAATGTGGCCGAGTTCGAGGAGAATCTGGACCACCCCGAGAAGGTATACGAGGCCATGGTGCACGAATTGCGGTTTAACAATCGCTATCTGGGTTGCGGCATCGGTTTCGAACCGGACTATTTTCCCGGTCAGGGCCGATGGTTCGAGCCATACGTGAGGTTTGTCGACAGCACCCATGTCGAGCGTGAACAGATTGGGTCGGCACAGCACGACTATCACAGCCAAGAGTGGTACTTGAAAGGGCTCAGTTTAGCACGAGGAGAGGGCTATCTGACCGATCCCTATTTTGACAAGGACGGCGGAAAGCGTGTTTTAAGCACCTACGTAACACCCGTTTTCGACCGTCAAGGTCGCAAGGTGGGTGTCTATGGCATTGACCTGAACCTTAACTGGATTGAACAAGTGATTGTCAATGAGGAACAAAGGGCCAAGCATTTGTCACTCTTAGAGAACGCCAAGGATAATCCTGACGACCACGAACCCCTTTTCTTCATCCAGATTCTTGACAGCAAGGGCAAGAAAATTGCCGGCTCGGATACACTTGACAGCGAAGTGCTCAAGACCGTCATGACGGAGGATAGCATCGGTTTTAAGCAAGTAAGGCTGAATGACGCCATTTATTTTATCAGTTCTAAGCGGATAGCAGGTACAGGCTGGACCATGGTCGTGGCCCAGCACCGGATGTTTGCCCTAATTAACGGCATTGTGGTTGGCATCTTGATTCAGTTCTTTATGATTATTGGCAGCCTCTTCATGTTCTTCTTTACAAGTCGTGGCATCCGGCGGGCTATCAAACCGTTGCGCTTCCTTTCCGACTCCGCCCATGAAGTGGCACAGGGACATTTCGATACACCGCTGCCGACGTTCAAACATCAGGATGAGATTGCCCGGTTGCGCGACTCGTTCGACACCATGCAGCAGTCGCTGAAGCAGTATGTGCTGGAATTGAAGGAGTCAACGGCCTCGAAGGCCTCGATTGAGAGTGAGCTGAACGTGGCCCATAGCATTCAGATGTCGATGCTGCCCAAGACGTTTCCCCCATTCCCCAGCCGCAATGACATTGACATCTTCGGCATGCAAAAACCCGCCAAGGCCGTCGGCGGCGATCTCTACGACTTTTTTATCCGCGACGAGAAGCTGTTCTTCTGTATCGGCGACGTGTCGGGCAAGGGCGTTCCCGCGTCACTTGTCATGGCCGTCACGCGGACACTGTTCCGCAATGTTGCTGCCCACACCGCAGAGCCTGCCAACATCGTCGAGACCATGAACAAGGCCATCAGCGAGGGTAACGACAATAACATGTTTGTTACCCTGTTCCTCGGCGTGCTCGACATGCATTCAGGCCACCTGCGCTACTGCAATGCCGGACATGATGCACCCTACCTTTTAAGTGAAAAGTTAAGAGTGAAGAGTGAAGCGCTCGGCCTCTGGTCGCTTGCTACCGAAGGGACGCAAGAATTTGCTGCCGCCATTCCTGTTAATCCTAACTTGCCTGTCGGTGTGATGCCTGACTGGAACTTCGTGGAGCAGGAAACCGAGGTGTCTGCCGGCAGCATCATCTTCCTCTATACCGACGGACTGACGGAGGCCGAGAATGCCCAGCATGAACTGTTCGGGGGACAGCGTATAATCAATGTCGTCAACTCGTTCAAAGGCTCTCCCAAGAAGCTGATAGAGACGATGACCGATGCCGTACACCTATTCGTAGGCGACACCGAGCAAAGTGACGACCTCACCATGCTCGCCATCAAATATGCGTGAATGAATAATTGAGAATATGAAAAAGATACTTATACTGGCCATAGCTGCGATGATGACTTGCAGCTTCGTAAAGGCACAGACGGACAGCACCGCTGTCAATAGAAAACGAGTGGCTGTCGTGCTGAGCGGCGGCGGAGCGAAGGGCATGGCACATATCGGCGTGCTGAAAGTGTTAGAGAAAGCGGGCATTCCCGTTGACATCGTCACCGGCACGTCGATGGGTAGCATCATCGGCGGCCTCTATGCCATCGGCTACAACGCCAACTCGCTCGACTCGATGGTGCGCGTACAGGACTGGAGCTACGTCATTACCGACAAGGAGGACCTGCGCCGCCAGAGTCTCAACGACCGCAAGAAGCAGAACACCTATCTGTTAACAACAGGCTTGACCATCGGCAAGCGCGACGTGAATGCCGGCGGCATTATCAAGGGCAAGAACCTGGCCGAACTGTTCCAGCAACTCTGCACGGGCTACACCGACTCACTCGACTTTACCCGTGACCTGCGTATTCCATTTGCCTGTGTGGCTACGAACATCATTGACAACAGCGAAGTCGATTTCCATAGCGGACGGCTACCGCAGGCCATGCGTGCCTCAATGGCCATTCCCGCCGCCTTCTCGCCAGTCAGAATCGACGGAAAGGTGCTGGTAGACGGTGGCCTGAAGAATAATTACCCAGCCGACATCGCCCGCGAGATGGGGGCAGACATCATCATTGGTGTCACCGTGCAGGGGGCACCGAAAGAGGCCGAGGACCTGGGAGGCACCATGAGCATCCTCAGCCAGATCATTGACGTGAACTGTAAGAATAAGGTTGACGAGAACCTCGCTATCACCGACCTCCACCTGCAAGTGGACACGAAGGGCTACGGCTCCGCCAGTTTCTCACAAGCCGCCATCGATACGCTCATCCGCCGTGGTGAGGAGCTGGCCATGCGTCACTGGGACGACATCATCGCCCTGAAGCGGCGCATCGGCATCGACGAGACGTTCCGTCCCACCATCCTGCATCCGCTGCGTCCGCAGGTGATGACTGATAGGCAGCGCGTCACTATCTATACCTTCGAGAACATGACACTGCCCGCCGAGCGCTTCCTCCGCCAGAAGTTCCACCTAAAGCCCGGCTCTTTCATTGATGCCACCATGATGCAGGAACTCACCACGTCAATGCGCGTGGATCTGTTCTACCAGACCGCCGAGTGCCGGCTTATTCCTGACGGCGATGGCGTGCGCGTCATCCTCTCAGCGGGTAACCGCAAGTCGGTGCAGCTGCATGCCGGCGTACGTTACGACACCGAGGAAAATGCCGCCATACAGCTGGGCCTCGACATCCCGCTGAAGACAGCCATTCCCATCAACACCGACATCACGCTGCGATTAGGCAGCCGACTGATGGCGCGCGGCGAACTCACCGTCCATCCCCGCAGTTTCACCCGTCCCACGCTCAGCTACGCTTTCCGTCGTAACGACGTGGATGTTTACTTCGAGGGCGACCGCAATTACAACATCCGTTACAACCAGTTCCAGGCTGAATTCATTCCCATCAACCACGACCTGAGGAATTTCAACATCCAGTATGCTCTGCGGTGGGACTATATGCATTATCGCAACATGTTGGGTACGGAGACTGGTATACAGACAACGCTCAAGAACGAGCACTTCTTCAGTTACCATGCCCGTATCAACTACAACAGCGAGAACAACTGGAACTTTCCCACCCGTGGTGCCCGCTTCAAGGCTGAATACACCTATCTGACAGACAACTTCACGCAGCTCGACGACAAGCCCGGTATGAGTGCCGTCGATGCAAACTGGCGCATGTCGTTCTCGTTTAACAGCCGCTTCACCATCCAGCCCATGCTCTACGGTCGGCTGCTCTTCGGCTCAGTCATCCCACCTACCTTCGGCACCACCATTGGCGGCGACTGGTTCGGCCATTACATTGAGCAGCAGATGCCCTTCGCCGGCATAGGTAACATGGAGTATGTCGACCACCAGTTCGTGGCCGCACAGTTACAGGCGCAACAGCGCATAGGCTCCAACAACTACGTGCAGCTCCGCATAGCCGGTGCCCAGCAGGCCAACGAAGTCAAGAAACTGCTTGACTACAGCACCATGCTCGGCGGGCAGATAGCCTATTATTACAACACCATGTTCGGCCCTTTAGGTGCCTCGCTCGGCTACAGCAACCGCACCAAGAAACCGTACCTCTTCCTGAACCTCGGATACGTGTTCTAAGAAAGATAAAAAGGTAAAAAAGTAAAAGGGTAAAAATGGAAAAATAATCCAATAAAATGTAAATTGTAAATTGTCAAATTGTAAATAATCAAGATGTCAGAACTTGAACCACTGATAGCCGACCTCGCGCTCATCCTCATTTGCGCCGGTGCCATGACCCTGCTCTTCAAGCAATTGAAGCAGCCTGTTGTGTTAGGTTACATCGTGGTGGGCTTCCTCGCCTCGCCCAACATGCCCTATATGCCCAGTGTCAGCGACCTGCACGGCATACATCTTTGGAGTGAGATTGGAGTCATATTCCTCCTCTTCGCACTCGGTCTGGAGTTCTCGTTCCGCAAGATCCTGCGCATGGGCGCAGCACCCATCATCGCCGCCGGTGCCGTCATCGCGGGCATGATGCTCGTCGGCATGTCCACGGGCCAGCTCTTCGGATGGAGTCAGATGGACTGCATCTACTTGGGCGGTATGCTCGCCATGTCGTCGACCACCATTATCTTCAAGGCCTTCGACGACATGGGCCTGCGCCAGAAACGTTTTGCCAGCCTCGTCCTCAGCGTGCTCATCATCGAGGACATACTCGCCATCGTGCTCATGGTCATGCTCTCCACACTGGCCGTCAGCAAGGAGTTCGAAGGCACGCAGATGCTCATGTCCATTTTGAAGTTAGCCTTCTTCCTCGTCCTTTGGTTCGTCGTCGGCATTTACCTCATACCGCTGTTCCTGAAGAAAACCCGAAAACTGATGAGCAACGAGACCCTCCTCATCACCGCCCTCGCCCTCTGCTTCGGCATGGTCGTCATCGCGTCGGCAGTGGGCTTCTCCGCAGCCTTCGGAGCCTTCATCATGGGCAGCATCATGGCCGAGACCGTCGAGAAAGAGCAGATTGAACATCTGGTCAGTCCCGTCAAGGACCTCTTCGGCGCCATCTTCTTCGTCTCCGTCGGCATGATGGTCGATGTCGTGCTCATCGTCCAGTACATCGTGCCCATCCTCTGTATCATCGCCGCCATCATACTGGGACAGACCATATTGAGCACAGGCGGATTCCTGCTCGCCGGACAGCCGCTGAAGACCGCCATGCAGTGCTCCTTCTCGCTGACGCAGATTGGCGAGTTCGCCTTCATACTCGCCACACTCGGCACGTCCCTCGGCGTCACCAGCGACTTCCTCTATCCCATCGTCGTGGCCGTCTCCGTCTTCACGACGTTCACCACGCCCTACATGATTCGTCTCGCAGAACCAGCCTACACCGTAGTAGAGCACCTCATGCCCCAACGCTGGCGCAGCAGGCTGCACGACTACGCCCAGGCCTGCGCCACTGTACCCAGCGGTTCTGCCGCTGGGATTAGCGCCACCCACCAGCAGAGCCTCTGGAAATCCCACCTGAAGAGCGTTGCCGTTATCGTCGGTATCCACAGCGTCCTCTCTATGGCTATTATCGCCCTCATGCTCTACTTCGGCAAGCCCTTCATCTCCAATCTGTTGGCCAGCCCATGGGATGGCATAGTCACCGCACTCATCACCCTCATTCTCGTCGCACCCTTCCTCTGGATGCTCATGCGAAGTCATAGTGACAGCGACGACACCCGCACCCTCTGGTGCGACAGCCGCTTCAACCGAGCCAAGCTCGTCTCCCTGCAGCTCCTCCGTCTCCTCCTCGCTGCAGCATTCGTCAGCTACATCCTCGGCCGTACCCTCCACTGGGGATACACCCCCGGCATCTTCATCGTTCTCGCCATCGTCTTCAGCATCGCCTTCTCACCACGCCTGCGCAAACATAGCGAACAGATAACGAAGACCTTCAACGAGAACCTGACACAGCGCGAAACCAACTCACAAAGTACTATGTGAGTTGACACTTTGTGAGCTCGTGTGCTTTGCAAACTATCTCTTACCCAGCCGCAGGCCGAATAGTGTGCGGATGCGCCATTTTGTGTTGTGCAGGGTGAGGCTCTCCTCGTGGCCGATATTGGTGAAATTGTAAACCATCGAGAGGCCGAGGAACATGTTGCCCCAGTGGTGGACGACGGCGCCACGCCCAGTGATGATGACCTCGGGGAAGTGGTAGTGAAGTGGTACGCGGGTGTCGCCGAAAGTCATGGACGTGTTACTATAGACGATGAACGTGGGCAGGGCGGACAGGTGCAGTAGCCAACCCTGGCCTGGCACGTAGTTGTAGCCATAGCCGGCGCCAAGCCCGATGTTTGTGATTTTCAATTGCATCTCCTGATCCCAGTCGAGGGTGGCATGTTGTCCCATGCCCGAGGCTGCCAGGAGAAAACTGCCGGCAGAGCACCGCTGGATATAACTCTGCGAGAAGGCGGCGGGATAGGAGAAACGGCGGCTGTTGAAGACGTAGAAGGCATTCAGGTTAAGTGTCTTCACCGACAGCAATCCGTCAGGCAGTTCGATGCGTTCCATACCCTCGTGGTCGTGCCAGCCCTTGAAGTTCTTGGCATCCTGATAGATGACATCGAAGCCAAAGCGCCGTCCGTAGCTGTTGAAGTTCAGTTCGAAGTCGCGGTACTTGCCCATCAGCTTGGCGGGATTGAGTGCTGCACTGAGAGAAAAGCCGAGATAGCTGACACACATACTGAGTGTTGCCTTCCTGTTAGCTTCCATCTCGGCCTTGAAATGTCGACCATCATCGATTCCCTCTGCCTCAATCTTCGCTCCCGATACATTCATCCGCGCCATGACAGTCCACTTCGTCGCAGGTCGTGTGATGTAGGCCGTGTCAATGTCGCCCTTGAGATAGTTCAGCGTCAGGATGCTGTCAATACGATGAAGGTTCGACTGCGCCCTCACGGGTGCAATCGAACCTTGTAAACAGGCGAAAATACAAACGAGTATTTTAACGGTTGACAGCCTTCTTGCCATTTTCGATAAACAGTCCCTTGTCAGGTTTACCGTTGAGCAGGCGGCCCTGCAGGTCGAAGTATCGGCTGGTACCGTCGGCATCGATGGCTCTGATGGTGGGCTGAATATCGGTAGGCGTGCCGTCGATGTAAGGAATGGTGCCTTCGTAGCCCAGATTGTCGTAGTTGACGTTCTCGCCGGTGCTGGTACCCTGCTGGTCGCTCATTTGGAACATTGTCTTATAGGTGCCTGGCAGTGCGGCGGCACGCATGCGTGCTGCTGCGGCAGCATCGGCCTCGAAATAGCCGCGGAAGGCTGACAGACGGTTTTGCTCCACGCCATTCTCAGACTGGAATCGTGCCCAGCTACCATCGTCGCGCAAACCGTAGATGTTCATTGCATCGGCCTCGACGTCGGATATGCTGCGGAAGTTGGCCTGCCATTTTCCTACAGGCGTGTACTTGTCTTCAAAGTACCAGTCCTCGAAACTATAGACCGTATTCTGTTCGTCGTCAACAATGGTATTGTTCAGCGTGACGCCAGTAGCGCTCAGATTGATCTGTCCCTTGAGTACGAGAACGAGATATGCCCTTCCGGCTTGCAGGAGGTTGGGATTGGCGTTGCCGTCGGGCAGGAAGATGAACTGCTTGTAGTATTCCTCCTTGAATGCCAGACGGAAGATCTTGACCTGTTCGGCCTCGCAATAGTCGGTGAAGTCGAAGTCGTAGGGCAGGCTGACGATGTAGGCTCGTGGAGCCCATGTGCCATCGCTCTGCTGGGTAGCAGCGAGGGTACGGTCGAAGCTGACGTTGACAGTCTGGCCGTTGAACTCGTCGAATACTGCGGTGTTGATGTCATCATTTTCTTCGGAGAGCGCTACTTCCTGAATGGGTTGGCGGAAACCGTAGAAGTTGTCGAGCGAAGCACTTGGCGAGGTGAAGCGTAACTGATAGACACCTGAATAGGGAGCCACGAAGTAGACGTAGCCATTCTGCACGAATGTATTGTAATATGTCCAGTTGTCGCTGCCATCGAGGCTATAGAACACGTTGAGCTGGCCGCTGGCGCCACCGCCGCCCATGAACATGCCCATCATGGCCATCATGCCTCCACCGCCAAGCTCGGCCTCGAAGCGTAGCACGTCGCCCTTCTTGGCCTGCAGACGCGGGGTGATGAGTTCGTAGGCATCAGAGCTGGTAGTAGCCATCCACGTCTTGGGTGTAGCGTCGCCACCACCGCCCATGAGTCCGCTCAACATGTCCATCAGTCCACCACCGCTACTGGGCAGTCTGACTTCCCAGCCTGTGGTCTCCCAGCCAGCGGGCAGGTCAATAGGCTGTGTCTCGTCTTCGCGCAGGAATTCGGGCTCGAAGTCCTCCGTCCAGGCATCAGCGTAAGTGCTGTAGGCTGTGAGAGGGTAGGTGAGGGGAGCAAGAACCGAGGTCGACGGTGCGAAGGTGATGGCTCCCTGGTGTATACCTAACGACTCTTGGTCGAAGAGATAGGTAACATCAATGTAGGCGGTGTCGCTGGCATTGACAGCAAACTCCTTGACACTGAGGCCGAAGGTGGTCTCATCGGAAGAGACAACGGCACCCTGCAGGCTTCCGGTACCCGTATTAACCACGGCAAGCGTCTGGGTGCTGGTGGCCTGCGGCATACCGTAGTTGATGGCACGGGCCGCCGTGTTGTTGTGGAGCACGTAGATGTCGGGGGCGTTCTCATCGAGGTGGAATCCGGCGATGCTGTCAACGACGATGCTATCGGAGGCACTGATGCGGAAGCGGTACTCACCGGGCTCGATATATCCCACCCAGAGTACTCTGTAAGCAGAGTCGAGGGGTTCGGTGAACTCCTTCACCTTCTCCCACTTGTTGCTGCCATAGACCGACTTCTCAACGACGACAGACGAGCCGCCACCGCCGAACATGGCTCCCATGCCACCCATGCCATCGTCGCCGCTGCCTTTCCTTGCAGAGAAGAGCAGCACCTCGTTGATGCTTTCAACCTTGAGGGGTGGGGTCATCAGGAAAGCAGGAGAGCCAAAGCCGAACATGGCTGCCGTGCCGTCATCGGTGGTAGTTGCCACGCCTTCTCGGAATTCCCATCCCTCGGTGAAGAAGCCCTTGGGCTGGGCGTTAGCGTTGAAATCCTCCATCCATACGTCGGGCTGGGTAACAACGGCCGTAGCATATAGGGTCTTGCCATAGACGCGCTCGTCGGCAGGGCTAAACGTGATTTGAGCCTCATTCTTACCGGGCTGTCCTGCAGCAAAGTTGAAGGTGATATTGACGTCGAGCGTGTCAGCAGCAGCCACCTCTAATTCGCTTGGACTTACGGAGAACAGGGCTGCATCGTCGGAGGTAATGCCCACCTTCAGCGTGCCCGTAGCCGTGTTGATGACCTTGAGCGTGCGCGTGCTATCCTCCGTACAAAGGCTGAAGTCGATATGATTGGCCCGGGCATCGTTCTCAATGATGTAGATATCGGGAGCCTCGCTGTCGAAGTGGAAACCGGCCACGCTGTCAATCATCACGGTACCGGCAGCCTTGAAGCGGAAGCGGTATTCACCGGCAGGCGTATTGGCAATGGTGAACGTCTTGTAGATGGTGTCGAGCTCGGTGGTGAAGTCGGCCACGCGCACCCACTGGTTACGGCTGTACACCGAGCGCTCCACGACAAAGGTGGAGTCGCTGGAGCCGAAACTGAAACTCATGCCTGAGCCGGAGTCGTCGGACTTACCTTTCATCGCAGAGAACACCAACGACTCGCCCTCGTTGACGACTAAGGGAGGCGTAAGCAGATAGTTGTCTTCGCCGCCGCCACCCATGAAAGATTCCATGAGCGTACTTGGGTCGAAACCTTCCTCGCTGTTCATCATTGCTTCAAGGTCGAAGCCGGAGGAGGATGCCTCGGTCTTAATCACACCTGTACTGTCAACGGACCAGCCTTCTGTGAACCAGCCGTAGGGCAACTTGTCGTCGTTGAACCGCTCGTCCATCTGCTCGGCAGCGACGGACTGAGCCCTCATGCTTACTCCCACTAACAGGAGCAACATGGAAAATAGTAATTTCTTTTTCATCATTCTAAGTTTATTATAGACATTTATATTCTTTGGAAACAGAGCGCCCAGCGGTTGCCGCCGGGAAAACTAAGGCACAAAAGTACAGCATTTTTTACATCCGCCCACTAACAATTAAGGTATATTTTATGGCAAAAAGTCGCTTCCCCCTTGCATAATCACAAAAAAGCAGTAATTTTGCAAACAAATTGTGCTTCTGCACATACCAACATATAAAATAGATAACAATGCCAACCTCAAAGGAACCGCTACTACAGTCCATTGAGCAAACCGACATCCTGATCGTGCGGGAGATGCCAAGCTTCTTCGGTTACAATGAAGATTTCGTTTTCCCACATGTCGTTCTGACCCTCATCCTGAGTGGCAGCGCACGAGCCATGTACGACATGCGCGTCATCACCCATCACAAAAACGACCTGACCATCATTCTTCCAGGCCACATTATGCACCCAATGGATTGTACCGACGACTTCACTTACGCCCTGCTGTTCATCTCGCCCAAGATGCTCAATGACCTCCGTTTCCACACCTTTAGCCATGACCTCGAAAAATTTAACTACACCCCTGTCTGTTCGCTGACTGACGAGCAGGCCGCACACCTGCTCACCATCATCAATCAACTTGACATCATTGCCAACCACACCGACAAGGAACTGCCCCATCGCTATCAGACGCTGTTGGCGCAACTCGCAGTCGGCTATGAGTTTCTCAACTACTACCGCCGCGACCAGGACCGGAAATGGGCAGAGAATCGATATGCAGACATCTTCAACCGCTTCTGCGACCTCGTAGTAAAACACTATCGGCAGTCACGCGAGGTCAAGTACTACGCCGATCTGCTCAACCTCACGCCAAAGCATCTCAGCAAAGTCATACGAACAGCCACAAATGGCCTCTCGCCAGGCAAATGGATAGAGCAATACGTCACAGCTCAGGCAAAACGACTCATCGAGGCACGCGCCACACAGACGCTGCAAGAAACTGCCTATATGCTCGGGTTCACCGAACCCACTTCCTTCTACCGCTATTTCAAGCGCGCCACAGGAATGACAGCAAAGCAATACCGCATCATGTCTTATTTTAAATAAGGCAACCTGTTGTCTTCCTGCCTGACACGAAGGTCGTTGTCGCTGCTATTGTCTTGGCCGCTATAGGTCTGTGGTGATAAAAATAACAAATCGATACGAAAAAGAATGGATTCTTGTGTTTTAATTTGAGGAAATTGTGTATCTTTGCAGCGTGTATCGGAAGATACCACAAGACTGATATAGGGGTTGTAGAATACAACAATAATATAAGGTATACAATGAAACAAATGAAACAATGGGTGCTTGCCGCCACCCTCGTTTGCGGCGCAACGGCCTTCATGACAGGCTGCAAGGAAGCGAAAGTTCATGAAGACAATCCTGTTCAGACGGTAACGAGTGAAGAACTGATTCGCACCTCGCAGAGCTGGGACGGCGTGGAGCTGCCCGACTATTTCCAAGGGCGCCCGGAGCTGGTGGCCGTGAAGTACGTGTTCCCCGCCGGACAGAAGCTGGGCTGGCATCACCACCCCGTGATGAACTACGGCATACTGGTGCAGGGCGAACTGACCATCATCGGCCAGGACGGCAAGGAGAAAACCGTGCATGAGGGCGAAGCCGTCGTAGAGATGGTGAACACCATCCACCACGGCGAGAACCGCGGCACGAAGCCCGTCATCCTCTACATGTTCTACCTCTCGCAGAAGGATCTGCCACTCGCCGTGCAGCATCCAGAGATTCCGTTGGAATAAAACCACGAGGAAACCAGCAGTCGCAGGGCGAGTAATTATTCGTATATGAGACTGGTAAACACTGAGTATTAACTCATTAAATGACAGTGCTTATGACAGAGATGGAGAAAATGAAAGCTGGCTTGGAATACAGCTTTGTCGATAAGGAACTGATAGCCCGTAAGTCTTTGGCTATCGTGAGATGTC
>Ga0310786_10004973_pt1 | contig 18223 bp, 5 predicted proteins | sample AusTroGonzalo_MG_FD_203881 | JGI IMG/M metagenome (GOLD analysis project Ga0310786, IMG submission 203881) | Bovine rumen microbial communities from tropical cattle in Woodstock, Queensland, Australia - Gonzalo_03 (v2) (version 2) | ecosystem: Host-associated > Mammals > Digestive system >... | reverse complement strand
AAATATATTTTAAAATGGTAGACTTTACTGTAACAGCTGTTCTTGATTGATTTGTGGTTATGGAAACAAAAGATCCGTTCTGTATTTTAAAAAGTTGGTCGCTATTTTCCAAACCAAGTCTTGATCTATTGGTTATTGGATTAGCACCAATCGCTTCTAATCTTGCATTCGAAAAATCACATCTTGCCATTTTTATATACCTCTCATTATGTTGTAACTGTTATTACTACATCAAAACAAAAAGTATCACCTGTTTCAAAACTAATATTTTTAATTAAATAACTCCAATATCTGGAATAACCCCATGTACCACCAATCACCATTCTATCTTTATATCGATAACTTCCTTCATTTAATCTAAAAGAACCGGTATAATTGTAAACTACTTTGTCAGGATGGGATTCGATTGTTTTTAATGTTAATGGTAAGTCTACCATAACATCTTCACCACCAGCATTAATTGCATATACACATGCTCCGCCGGATCCACTCTCTAAAAAACCCAAATATTCACTAAGAAAACCATAATTATTAGGATTTAATAATTCTAGTGTGGCATGACTAAAATCAACTTGTGCCATAAAATATCACCTCATTCATTTTTCTCTTTTTCCTGTTCTTCTCTCCATCTTCGCATAAACTCTTCGTCGCATTCACCATTTCTAACATAAGCATTTACCCTAGTTGTAAAAATTTTTGTTTCTACGTGTTCTATTTTTGCATGTACTATCGGTTTAAAAATCTTTGTTACCACATGTTCTATTTTTGCATTAACTATGGGTTCAAAAATTGGAGTTACCACATGTTCTATTTTTGCATTAACTATGGGTTCAAAAATTGGAGTTACCACATGTTCTATTTTTGCGTGTACATCAACTCCAAATATAACCGATTTTACATTTTCAATTTTTGCGTGTACCCTTGCTTTAAATCCAAAATCTGTTGGTACATGTTTGATTTTAGCATGTATATTAGCAGGGAAAATTTTTGGCCCTTTATTATAATCCCAAAATAATCTAGCAACACCATTTACTCCAACATATCCCCTAATCACTCTATGTGCGGCTCCATTTACACCCACATATATTTCTTTGAGTTTACGAGCCGCACCGTTTATTCCAACATAAGCTCCCGTTGCCATTTATTTTCTCCTTTTATTCATATACTAAATAAACTTGACCTTCTTTTAATGGAGAAACGCCTGGAGTTAAATCTTGCATATCATATAGAATGTCGTTGCGCCATAATACATTCTCTATTCCAGCTGAACTACTATCGCCTTGAATAGCACGATAAATATTCGGTATACCATTTCCCCACGCTGGAACAGTTTGAACAATCTCTTGCATTTGATGTTCGCCAGTGTGTCGTAACCTTGATGTTGCCGTGTAATTTCCAACAACAGTCACACCATCATCATTCAATTCAAGCATTGCTCCGTCTGGACGCAAAAATGCACCACGCATATTAAACTCATAGCCGTCTTCGTTTTCAAAAAATCCGTCTCCATAACTTCCAGCGGTAACACCATAATTAAAACCATTTATTTGTCCACTGTTACTAGATAAATATCCTTTAAAAATACCTTCTAATTGTCCATGAAAGCCATTAGAATCAACTTTTGCAAGAATAGCGTCGGTTATTTTTGTTTTTATTCTTCCACCAGAATGAATTCTGACTCTTAAATAATCATGACCATTAGCACCAATCATATTTGAATATGTAGGAGATGTGGCTGGCTGGTCATTATATATTGTAACCGTATCTATATATGGACTACTAGATTTTTCAACCCATCTATCCTCTGCTGAATTAAACTCGTATTCATGCCATTCAATTTCCGCAGTAGACGTACCAGTATATCCGTCTTGGGCCTTAAATGTAAAATGAAAATAGTCTGCTAAATAATAGTCAGTAGGTCTAAAATTGAATGATCCTGTACCAAGATCAATGTCACCCCTGATTTCAATATTACCATTGAAATATGCACCAGAAGGATTTATCGCAAAATATGGACTTTTAAATATCTTATTAACGACATCAATCATCATACCAGATTGAGAATATGTGCTAGGAGGATCTTTCTCCGCATAATCTGGTGATTGAATTACGCCCATATACATGGTAATTCCGTTGTTATCTATTGTTACAACTTTATGATTAGCAGCGTCAAAAACTTCACACGTACCGTTTTTGTTATCTACTCCGCCAAGCAAAAGATTTGCACCAGCGATAGAACCACCTTTAACATCGACATCAGTCGCTATTACACGACCTTGTTTGTCTACGGTAAATTTATTAACTCCGCCATAAGCACATTTTATAAAGTATTCACGACCAGCCGTATCGGTATTAGCCATATCTATATAACTATCATTACCAGGGGCTTGGAAGTGGCTACCTATAATCGTACTACTTTCCATAAAACTACCAACAATCCATCCTGCAAGGACAGCGTTGGCTACCAATCCGTAATCATCATATTGTGAAACCGCATTGATATCATCATTAATTCCACCCCAACTATCATTAACAACAGTGTGGTGAGACATCATAAACTTACCCAATGCCGTTTTAACCGATTCCCAACCGTCGTCGGTAAATGCGATTACGTTATGGGTCATACGTAATTGTTCTTTATCATACGTCTCAGAAACATCGTCATATGTTCTTGCGGTTATTCCGGCTTCGTCAATACGTATATCTTCATCATTATTATTGTTAATACGCACTAAAGCCGAATTTAAACCTTTTTCTACCCATTCGTCTATATATCCAGTTTTAACTTCTGCACCAGTTTCTGCTTGTTTCTCTACATATCCATAAGTAGTTGACATACTCTGTGCTTGATTGATTATGCTCACAATGTCGTTGAAACCATTAGCAGTTATGGTTACATCTGAAAATTCAGTATTAATGGTTTGAAGACTATCAAAATCTATTGAATAAGCAATTAATCTTAATCTATAAATTGTTTCGTCTGCTTGAACTCTTAACCAATTACCCAATTCAAACTTATTTAATAAAGGTTTAAACTCGTCTATAACGAGAAGATTATCCAAATTACTTTTGATTGAATGTTGATATGTAGCAGCCTTATGCAGTTCTTCTCTTGCACGTTCCAAGAATAGTTCTGCATTATCAAACAATTGATAATCATCTAATCCATCTGAGATATAATTAGAATTTGTATATGTTTGTTCTCTTATGTATGTTGTAAATAATTTATATAAATCTTCCCCAATAAAATTTCTAAAGTTCAATATATCATGAATACGCTTGATTTCTGATGCAACATACTGAATCATTCCGTCCGCAATAATAACACCATTCATATCATATGAACCCCAAACAATATCGGCTTCACGATTACGTGTATTTAATTCGTCTTCGCATATTTCAAGCATTTGATAATATGGAGTATAGAAATCATCATACAACATTGATTTAGGAGAACCGCTTTTTTGTATATCCGTACTTCCGCACGATGGACATACGGCATTAAAATATCCTTTATATCCACAATCATTACAAATTGTTTTACCACTATTACCTTGACCAGAATCTATTAATATTCCTATTGCGGCCTCAATAGCATCATGAAATGATTGTAGTCTATTTGCACTATATAACCTAATAACATTTCGAAAATCTGATGTTCTTCTTTGTGCAATCAATTTTATTACGTCATAAACTTCTTCATCACACTTAGATAAAATCTGCTTTGATATTTTTTCTTCTATATAATCATCTAATTTATCATTAACTCTTATACGGAATGAGTTTGTATAAACAAAATCAGAATCATCAGTATAATTGGTTACTTTTATTCTACCTACCCAAGCACCCCAATTTACTCCAGAAGTTTCCCCCTGATATGTAAAACTGTTAGCACTATCTGTATCTACAGCAACTTTCACAACGCCAGTATTAACCAAAGCCTTAGCCCAATTGGTTACTGCTGAGTTCACCGTTGAAAGATTGGTGCTGTTAGAAACTCTCGACATACCCAAAACAAAATTAATATCCCCTAACGAAGTATTAAGTTTTTCTGCTTCGGATCTAGGAGTTGTACCAGTTATTATTACTTTGGGCATCATGCTTGATTTAAGATAAGAATATAAATCAACACACTCATAATAATAGGGTATAAGGTTCTTATATCCAGTTATGGTTGAAGTGATTGATGGCCATGTTTTCTGTGCGATCTCGTGACTTCCACAATTAGGACATAAGTTAGTAAAATTACCACGATAACCACACACTTGACATGTCATCAAACTATATTTGCCTGCAACTTGATTAAATCTATTTATTGCACTACTATTTAAATGTATAGGATATTCGTTGTTATAATACTCATACTCCTCATCATAATCATCCATCTTTGATGTGAGTTCTGAGGGCATATCTCTACGTGCTTCATCAGAGAACTCGTAGATATACCTTGAACCATTTGGATTAGAGTTTATAATTGCTGCGGTCATATTGTCGTCGCCGGCCTCTAACCTAAATGTATTCTTTATATTATCTGTATCAGTTTCAAAATGAACTTCATCGGTTAAATTTTCGGTTGATACAAATATGGTTGTGTCTTCTCCAAAGTATTTTAAGTTTGTACTTCCACACTTTGGACAGACATCATTAAAATCTCCACGATTACCACAATCTCTACATACCGTATATAAATCATAAGCGGAGATAGTTCTATCCTTCGAATCAAATTGAAAGAGACAATTAAACTGTTCGGAACATTCACCAGTTAAGAAATCATAAACAGAGGTATTAGATATAGAAAAGGTTCTCTGTAAATCCATAAGAGAACTATCTATGTGCTTTAATGTATAAGCAGGAACTTTATCTAATATTCTGTGCATGAGAGAAGAGTTCTTCTTCTTTTTGTAATCTTCACTTGTAGGATCCGACGGTAGAACTCTATAAAAAACAGTGGGATAGTTAGCATCATAATCTGGACGTGCTATATCCGCTGCTGTATTAATTTCAATATCATACAAACCAGTTTGAGATAATTCACACTCACATAATTCGGTACAGGTAATTGTTTTTACCATATACACTTTATCTACAAGCGTAACCTTTATCTCAAAGTATTTGTCTAATTCTTTAATCCATACTAATCTAAGATCGTATATGTCATCCCAAAGAATTTCTTCGTGGTCGTCTAATTGCTTACAAACCTCAAAAGAAAGTTCATCAGCACCATTTAATTTTGCCGAATACTTTACGGCACGAGTATTAGAAATTTGTCCTAATTTATTTTGATTACGTGAAGTAAGTATGAGAGTAAACGGCTCAACGGTGCCATTATCAAAAGATAAGCTAATCATACGATGACACCTACCTTCCTAATTGGTTTATATTCAATTTCAATCTTTCCATTAAGACTAACATGAAAGACATTTAACCTATTATTCATATCATTCTTAAGTCTAGGAAAAACATAATTAAAATCGTTAGATAATCCAGAATGGATATTGCTTGATGTAATAACTTTATGGATACAATCGAATGTAAGAGTTTCATTGTTTACACAATTCTTTATTTCTGTGTATCTTATTCTTTCATCAAACTCATTCCAAATAACCAATCTGCCGGCTTGAGAAACTTTAATAGTAAACTTACTAGGATATACACTTCCTAATTCTTCGGATTCATCTACTAAAGCAAAAGTTCCGCCAGTAAGTGTTTCTGATTGTTTTGTATATGGATTGGTTATTCTAAATGTTTCACCACTATTTACTACATCAAAAATATTAGAATCATAATCTAAGTATGCAAAAGGAGAGTTGGACGTAAATGTAAGTGTGAAACCATATACTTGCCCCTGAATGCTGATTGCTCTACATTCAGTAAAACTTCCCATAAAGAACAGATTCTCAAAATCATCTGTATCATATATAGGCATAAACTTTTTATATTCTTTACGATTTAACCAACGCATAAACCAACTTATTTCGTCCTCTGTAAATGCGTCTGATTCATCGTCACACGGTGTCTTAAACACATCAAAAGTAGCCGTATATACATCGGGATAATCTGCATTAACAATTTCAGACCTATAAGATCCATGGTTTATTACTGTTTCTAATCTGACTACAGAACCCATACCAATGGAATTACTATTCTCAGTTACTACAGAACCCACCATACATCCATAATCAGACAGCTTATAGCCATCGTAAATAAAATCTACAAGATACATAACCCAGCCGTCTCCTTTTCACAATTTATTCAAACCCTTTAAGTACCTTTTCCATACGTTGCTCATATTCCTTTTTAAGTTTCATCATTTGCTTATAAGCAAGATCATAACGGTCACGGGATTCTGCGGCTAGTCTCATTGCCTTTGCATGTTCGTCAGCATAATTGTTTGCCGCCTCTATAACCCCATTAAGATTTTTTAATTCAGTTTCAAGTTCTTTATTGCGTTCACTAAGTGCCTTATTATCTTCTTGGAGTTTGGCACAACGTTTCTCCAATATTTCAATCCTTTTAGTCTCAAACATAATAAAATCCTTCTTTCATTCACAATAACAGTAATAGAGGGCTACGCTTTAACACGTAACCCTCCAAGATTAAAATCTAAGTTTGGCGTATGAATTACCGCCACTAAGTCTTCCTATAGTCATAGATTGAATTATGCGTTCAATTTGACCATCGTTCTTTAACCATTCAACAAACTCTTCTTTGTTGGTAACATTCGGCAATGTAATAGAAACATCACCAACCGTTGTAGTATTACCAACATTGGTCAAATTCCCAATCTCAGGAGTAGGGATATTTGCTAAAGAGCTTGAGATATCTTTACCTGCCAAGCCAGAAAGCATGGAGTATTTATCTTTTGCATCTGCATCGAGAGGAGTAAAGTTTGCATTTACCATCTTCTCGAAATTCTTAGTTTGGTCTTCGGTAAGAACACGTTCTCCTTCTTTAGCAGCAATCATATGATCTTCGCCAAAAAGTTGAGCGATTGAATCAAGAATATTCTTATTCTTTCCAACAAGACCACCCTTAGCATACATTCTAACAACGAAAGAAGCACCAGTGTTTCTATAAGTACTTTCTAATTTTCTCTTATATGCATTAGCTTCTCCGGCCGTAGAGAATGTACCCTTTTGTTCGTTCATTGATTGACCATTAGTACTTCTGGTTTGATATACCGTATATTGATTACCATTACTTGCTCTACCAGGACTACTAGGATTATTATTAGAAGGGTTGGTGCTTCCGCCACCACCACCTCCACCGCCATCATAATTTCCTCCACCTGGAGCATCATAGCCACTGCTTCCAGTACTAAAGTCAAGACTATTAATAGCGTTTGCTACAGAACTACCTGCATAATCAATCTTACTTCCTAATGTATTAGAAAGCTCGACAATATTACTACTTATCCTATTAATACCCTCATTAGTCATATTAATAGCATTGGTCATATTGTTGGCGTTATTTTCTTCACTTGCAATTTGCTCAAGTATCGCTAAATCAACACCATCAAAATATTGTGAAAGATTAGCATCCGTAGGAAGTTCTTCCATCTTATCACGAATTCCATTCGTAACATCATTGGTCAATCCAAGTATGTCGTATGACAGAGCAGCATAACCTTCTCCGTCGGCATACTTATCCCAAATACTCATGAACTCTTCGGTCATCTGATAATTGACAGCATCAGCATTTTCATGAAGAGTGTTGTCTATTAACAATCCGTTTAGATTTGTAGCTTCTACAGCCTCTGCAAATAGAGCCTCTATATTATCAAGTCTGCCATCAATCCATTCTTGCAATTCATTATAGAATTGGTCTAACAGATTTTGCTGATCCTGAATATATTTATCATACTCTGTTTGCTCAAGGTCTTTTTGTGCCGCATCTAAATCAGTATTTAACTTCTGAATAGTAGCACGGTTTTCTTCGGACGTATCATAACCGCTACCGTATGCAAGTAATTGCTTACGTATATCGTTTATGTTTTTAGTCTTTTCTTCTATAGTATTCTCATAGTCATATAAATCTTTGGTAGCCTGAAGAGCTTCTTTATATTTATCTATGAGTTCTTTAATTCTCTTAAGAAGGTTGTCATATGCTTCTTTATATAAATCTTGAACGGCCTTTTTCTCTTTCTTAGAATTGAGAATAGCTTGACGTTGTGCCTCTAACAATTCGTAATAACGGTCGATAAGCGTAGTGTTCTTAGGATCTGTTTCAAGAAGTTTACGAATTTCTTCGGCTTCTTTACCATAGGCTTCTGCTTGATCTTTATACGCCTGATATTCTTCGACCATTAACCCACGAGTTGTGATACCTTCGTCTGTCCATTCGCCAGTGTCTTTATTAAATAAGTCATCATAGGAAAGTAGTTCTATAAAGAACTCTGTCTCATCTATAAGTTTACCTATTGTACTTACACCACGATCGAATACATCCCAATTTATCTGACGAAGAGCGTTAACATATTCAATGGTTGCATTAGCCGCATCAATTAATTCATTCTTAACCGACGCAATATCATTTTGCATTGCATACCATTCTTCGCTATATTCTTTAATATCTCCAGACGCAACAGCCTCTTCGAGAGTCTTAGTAAGAGTCTCGTACTGTTTACGTAATCCAGTGACAGTAGCCTTAGAACCCTCTATAAGAGATTCATAATATGCTCTTGAAGCCATATGACCAGATGTCTCTACCATAGAAACAACGGCATCTGTCAATCCTGTCTGGTTTTGGATAATAGATAAAACATTTTCAAACTGTTCTTTAAGATTATCAAAGTTTAATTTAGCAACTTCTTGTAATTTCTTCTTGAGATCTTCAAGTTCATATGTAAGGTCTGCAATTGCTTCATCTACGGCATAAATATCATTCCGCATTGAAATCCAATCAGCAGAACCAGCCTCTATACCGTTCGCCTCAGCTTCACGAAGTGCTTGCATAAGAGCTTCACGCTCTCTATATAAGTCATTAATCTTTTCGGTATTTTGTTCCATCTTAGCATTGTAGAATGACTTACCAGCAATCTTATTCATGTTTTCAACATGAGAAAGTTGCTTATCAATCAATCCGACGAAATGCTCAATTTCAGATGTAAAACCTTCAAATTCTGACTTAACATTGTCAAATTTGCTCTTAGCCAAGGCGGCTATTTTAGCATTTAAATCTTCAATAGCATCTTTAGCCTTTATTGCCTTATCATATAACTCTTCATACTCATCTATGTTTTTCTGCAACGTCTTATCTGAAATAAGTTCAGAACGCATTGCTCCCTCACGAACAAGTTTCTTATACTCTTCAGAAAGAGGAATAGCCTCTGCATCACGCAAGTATGCTTGATAAGCAGATTGTTGCATAGAAATTTCTTTAGTAATCTCATTTATTTCAGATAGAAGAGAAGTATTGCGTTTAGACCAATCCTTATAAGTTGCTGTAACTGTCTTATCTAAGCGACTAATTTCTTCTTCTTGACGCTGAATGGCTTTTTCAATCCAATCGTAAATCTTTTTGGTATCTTCGGCAGACTTATTAGCCTTATCCTTTGCGTCTCTAGTTTTATCGCCACCAGTATACTTAACTTGAGTATTAGCCTTATTCTTAAGTTTATCAATGGCAGCCTGATATTCTTTTTGTGCCGCAGTCTCAATATTTTTCTTTCTTTCGTTAGAAATAATACCGGCTTCACCATTTCTTACTTGATTTAACAAGCGTAATGCACTTGTTGCTCCGTCTACACCCTCAATAAAATTGATAAGATTGTTTAAATCACCAGTAAAATCAAGAACATTTCCATTAACCGTCATTTTCTCTAAGGCAAGAGCCTTAAGAGAATTAGATGTTTGTTCTGAATATCCTTTTTCTTGGATTAATTCATTAATTTCATCAACGGTAGCAGAAGATAATTGTTTTGTATATTTAGTAACAAACTCTTTTTCGCCAGCTAAAGATTCTTGCTGTCTAGCAAGTTCGTTAAGTACAACCTCTTCGGCATTTTCTATACCCATAGTTTGAAGCATAGAAATTGCTACGTTCTTATTTTCTTCTGTAAGACCAGAGAGAGCATTAGTGCTTTCAATATATGCCCACGCCAATTTATTAAATGCTTCTTGCGATGCATCTAAATCTTCTGTATTAGCTGAAACGGTTTCAATGAATTCTTCGTATTCTTCACCTAAATCAGCAAAGGACTCTTCGAATTTCTTAGAGGCCAACTTGGTGAAATCAAATGAACCCTTGTCATATATATCAGCATATATTTCATCAAGTTTATCAAAACCATCAGTCAAATCTGTGATGGAATCTATCATTCCACCTCTTGTCTTAGGCTGATTCAATACAGCATTGGTTTCATAAATTGCTTGTTGAAGTTGTTGCCAAGACATTAAGGTAGCACCATCAATAGTCATTAAGGTGTTAATGTCTTGTTCGGACAACTCACTTATTGAATGCCCAAGTTTCTTAATATGGTCTTCTAAATCTTTTCTGGCCTTATTAGGAATTTCAAATTGGTCAACAACGACGCTAATCGGTATTTCATTTTCTGCCGCAGTTTTTCTAATGTATTCTATAACCTTGGCAAAATCACGACCATATGTATATTCTATGGGTTGCATAGCCTTAGAATCATATGCATCGTCTTGTTGAGCAACAGAAATTATTTCATCATCATACATATGCTTTCCGCCATTATTGATGATGTCTTGTATCTCCTTGAAAGCCCTACTATCTTCGGTATCTAATTCTGGTTTAATTTTTGCAATAAACTCATGTTCATTCATTTGCAACTGAACATCAGATACAAAATTATCAAACCATTGTTTTATGCTTTCGTTGCCATTTGCACGTTTTATTACTTCATTATATGCATCAACTAATTGACCAGATATCTTAGATACTTCTTCTTCGTTATTATCAATTTGAGCCTTTTTTAAATCTTCTTTGAGCTTGTTAATCTTGGTAACATACTGAGAATAACTTTTATTAATTACGTCATGTTCAAGTATTGTATTATATGAATCGCTAATTCCTTCTTCTTCATCATATAATAATTTATTAACTCTTTTCGCTTCGGCTTCTACAGATTGATATATTAATTTTGAATTGACATCGGTTTTATCCCTATATTTTTCTTGAATTTCTAATAATCCATCGTAATAACTTTTAAGATTATTCGTTCCTTTTATATATGAATATGTCCACCCAGTGTCTAATTCTTCAATTCCTAAATCTGCATTAAGTCCTTGTTTCTTTAGTTCTTCAACTAATAATTTATTAGCTGCTTTATTATTGTCTATGGTTAATTGAGAAATACCTGCTTTTTCATATTGTTCTTTAAGTTTATCTACATTAGATTTATCACCAAGACTAGATATTAATTTGCTATAATTATCTCCATTGAACACACCCCAAAGGAAACCATCAGAATCCCAAGAATTATCATTTGCTTTATTTAAAAACTCCTGATAAGAATGTTCATTTAAACGATCAAAACTAGCATTTAATCCATTAACACTCTCTGTAAGAAAATCAATTTTGCTAGCCTCATCTCCAAATTGCTCGATCATATCTGCTTGTAAAGCAAGAAGATTCTTACGAGCCTCTTGTTGCTCTTCTAAAGATTTGGTATTATCGTTTGCTATTGAATTAAGTTCAACAGCTTTCTTTCTATACTCTTCGATAGAAGATGCCTGATCGCTATATTCGTCACTCGCCTCTTTTATGCGTTCATTCATTTCTGATTGAGCTGTAGCAAATTTATATATAGCATAACTTGCCGCTGCAATCGCCGCTGCAATTCCTACAAAAGCACCAGTTGATAATCCTAATGATGTGGCAAGTTTACCAACTATGCCATTTCCATTTTTACTTGTGTTGAAGAAAGCCGATGTACTCTTACCTGCGTTTTTAGCTCCTTCTTCTACACCCTCTAATCCTAACTGATAAGCCGACATCATTGCTAATGTGTCTCCAACTTCTATTGGAGCAGCAATGGCGGCAGTTTTTGCAGTAGCCCCAGCGGCGGCTTTAGTAACTCCTTTAACACCGCTTACTCCGGCAGAATTACTAGCAACATTAAGTGCTTGCATCTCACCAACCAATGTGCCAACTTCGGCCGCTGATACTCCTGCGGCTTTTCCAATTTGTCTTATTGCCGCAGCATTTAATGCGTATTGTGAACCAAGTTTTATAATGGTTCCTAATATAGACGTAAGAGCTAATCCACCTACAACTACCTTGACATGACCAACTTCATCACCAAGTTTATCAAGCCACTTAACTAAATCTATTATTGCATCAAGTAAATCTTTAAACCCATCACTATTAAGAAGGTTTAACCAAAATTCCTTCCATTGAGTTTCAAGTTTTTGTAATTTACCAGCATAAGATTCTTCATATTTTTCTTGATTAGCAAGAGCATTGCCGTTAGCATTAACAGCATCATTAGCTAAATCCATTGCTCCAGTCCACGCTTCAAGCATAGATTTAAACTTAGCCGACTGTCTTGTAGCAGCAACTTGGAACGCTATATTACTCTTTTGAACGTCATTAAGACTATCCCATTTATCATTAAGTTGCGTAAGAGTTTCAGTAATATTATTGAACTCTCCGTTTGACTTATATACTTCAATTCCTATATCATGGAGTGCCTTAGCAGCCTTAGATATTTGTTCATTATCAACTTCATCGGCATATTGTGGCATCTTTGATACTTTCGAAATACGCACGAACATGGTTTTCATCGCATTACCGATTGTAGAACCATCTTCACGAGTTCTCTCAGCAACTTTAGCCGTGATAGCCGCAAGTTCTTCGAATGACATTCCTGCATCATGTGCAACCTGACCAGTAGCCGTAACGGCCTCAGATATAATACCTATACCTTTAGAATAGTCAATTGCAACATTGGCAGATATTTTATCTAATACATCAACAACATGCATTGATGTCTCTGCTATATCTTCTTCGCCCTTTTTGAGCATATTAAACTGTTGAAGAATACCTTGTACCTGATCGGCAGCGGTAGAAGCATCAACACCAGACAAGTTCGAAAGAATAGCGGTAGGTCTTGCGACTTTCTCAATTTCTTCCGCAGTCGTCTGCATATTTGCATATATCTGATAAACCTTAAGAGCATTCTCCATTGACATGCTCAAATCTTCAGCCATCTCTACAGCAGAAAGACCTAAATCTCTAAGTTCTTTCTGAGATAAATCCATAGTATAACTGATTGTCGTAAGAGCAGAGTCAAATTCTTTTAATGTAGAAATACCCTGTCGGAATTCTTGCATTGTTTTTCTGACCAATGCGGCAAATCCCAGATAATATCCAAATGTTGAAAATGCACGTTTTAATGTGTCTCCATAACTCTTCCAGAATGATATATTCTGTTTAACAATTGGTTGTCCTGCATATAGAGAGTTATTAGTTTGATTAATTGCTCCGCGCAATTCTATCAACTGATCTTTCTCGTCACGACATACCATCGTTAAATCTTTTTGGTCTTTAGTATATCTCTTAAAGCGAACAGAAGAATAACCTCTTTGCTCGGCTAATTGAGTCATTGCATCTTTGAGTTTTTCAATATCATCGATGTTCCCGGCATTTATATCTACAAACGACAGATTACCCATCGTTTCTTTATATTTAACCGACTCTTTATTTAAAATCTCAATTTGATCAATTAATGACTGGAGTTCTTGACGTTGTTTTTCAGTTCCTTTATAGCCACTTAAAGCATTTTCCCACTTAACTTTAAGATCGTCGAGTTTATTTCTAAACAAATCAATCTTATCGCTAAGGAATGCTTGACTACTCATTTTGTCAAGAAGACCTTGAGCAGAAGAGAGTTCTTTAATAGAATTATTATATTCTTCTTGCTGTCTCTTGCCTTCGGCAATTAATTTATTTCTGGTCTCTGTATAATAAGTCTCTTTTTCATCTAACTCTAAAAGTTCTTTTTTAAGAGCAACCAATTCGTCTGCCTCGGCTGCTTGTTTAGAATAAATATCTATCTTACCATACGAAACACCCTGGTTATTGCCATAATGAGCGTCTTTGGCTGCAAGCCAATCATGAAGAAGATTATAATTTTCTTGATCAATTTTATTTTGTCTTTCAGCCGCCTTATATATTTCTTCTCTCTTAGCTAATTGTTCATCAAGTTCAAGATTATAATCTCTGATTGCCTTTTCATTATCTGCTTTGGCTTCTTTTTCAGAATAAAGATTTATTCGCCTATATGAAACACCTTGATTATTTCCATAATAAGCATCTTTAGCCTCAAGCCAATCATGAAGGAGATTAGCATCTTTTTCTTGTTGCTCACCAATAGCCTTAGATTGTGCACGAATTTTTTCATATTCAGCCTCTTGCTCTAAGAGACTAAGATTCTGTTGGTCTATTTCGGCTTTTCGTTTTTTCTCTTCAGCTAAGAGTTGTTCCGTCTTGTTCTTAGACTCGCCATTATAACGAATATCAACCATTAATTGAAGAAGTTCTTCTTCGGTCTTTAATTGACGCTGAGCTTCATCAGCAGCCTTTGCTTCTTCTTTTGCTAATTTGTTAGCCTCTGATTCGGCATTTTTTATCTGAGAATTAAAGCGTATAAACAACTCATTAATTCTATCTAACTCGTCATTTGAGGCTACTTTGTCTTTTATCTTAAATAATTGATTTTCAATGTTATTGGCAGAATCAAATAAATTGCTTAAAGCCTTAGGATCTGTAATATTACTATTTTGTATTCCATCTTTAATACGTTGAAGATCCCTAAACCAAGCCCTAATCTTTTCGTTAGTTCTATCAACAGCATTATTATATTTTTCTTGCTCTTTGGCGGTTTCTTTTATTGCCCCAACCGCTATTGAAGCAGAAACATCATTAGCGGCGGCATTCAAATTTAATAATTGCTGTTTATTATCTTTCTTTCGTAAATCACCAAACATTGATTTACGAGAAGAATCTTTACCGTTCCATCCAGCTAATTCATTGATATCGTCTTTAGATACAACGCCTTGTTGTAATGCAGTAACAAGTACTTTCTTAAGGTCTTCAAGACTATTTAAAATACCATCTTTAAAACCTTCACCACACATTTCTCCAAGATATTCAAATACTTCAGAAGGAGAGTGTATGCCAAGAGCCTCTTTGACAGCATCAACACCGACTTCGGCAAATTCTGCCATAGCCTCTTTTTCGTCTTTACTTCTACCCTTAAGACCTCTGATGAACTTTTGAGCCATCTCTTCCCCATGCATAAGGATAAGAGCCTCGGCCTCAGCCCATTTTTCTGTGGCTTTATAATCATCTGGATTGGGTTGTATTTTAGTAACGGTGGCATTAACCATATCATCAACAGACATGCCTTTGGTTTTACCCTTTTTAGCATTCTGCTTTTTCGTCTCCGCCTGAACTACTTTTTCAGCAGATTCTTCTGCAGCCTTACCTTCAGCCGCTTCGGCCTGTTGGATAGCATTAGATGCTTCAACGGCTACTTGCCACGTTTTTCTAATTGCCTCTGTCTCTGCATCATATTCTTCTTGATGTGCGAGATATCCCTTCTTACCAGTTTTACTTACCGCTTTATACCCATTTGTTGTGTCGCCATGTAAAGCATACAAATCAAAGAAATCAGGATTTTCGGCAGAAAGTTTTTGGAAGTTTTTATTCTTTGCCGCAACAGTTTTATAACTATTTATCTTTTCAACTTGCTGTTGTAAGGTTTTAAGTCTAGCATTCTCAGCTTGTTGAACTTCACGTTCTTTTTGTTCTTCTTCGGTTAAAACCTTAGCCTTATCTTTGCCAGCCTTAATCGCTTCTCCTTCAGCACGAGCCGTTTCGAGAATAGTGCTGTTTAATTTATTCTTAGCCGTAAGATATTCGTTTGTAAGTTTTACGTCTTCTTCGGTTATTTTATTAAAGCGAGGATCCTTAAAGTATTCCCCACCGTTCTGACCTTTACCTAAAACCCAACCGTTACTTGCCGCAGCACGAACAACTTGTTTCTTTTGTTTTTCGTCCAAATCAGACTTAAGTAACTTGCTTAATGAGTTTTTGTATTCAGTACTATATTTCTGTGCAGGCTTAGATATAGCCTTAAATAATTCATCAAATGTTGCAGTCCAAGATTCTCTAATTGCTCTTGTCTCAGCATCATATTCACTCTGATTGGCAAGATAGTTATTCTTGCCACTCTTGCTATATGCTTTATATCCTTCAGCAACATTTCCGTGGAACGCATAACGATCAAATAATTCAGGATTAGATGTAAATAATTCCTTAAAGAGAGCATCTCTATTGTTAACGCCCTTTTTACCATTAATCTTTTTAACTTCGTCGTCTAATGCTTTTACACGGTCACGCTCTGCTTGAGCCACCTCTTTTTCTGCGGCTGTCTTTTTAGAAGTAGTTTTAGCAGATTCGTCTGTTGCTTTAGATTCTTCGCCCTTAGTCTCTGCGTCCTTTTTAGAAGTAGCCGATGCCCTTTCGGTCTCTTCGTTAACTCCCTTAAGACTTTGAGTAAGTTGTTCTAAGTTTACTCCCCATTTTTCCATTTGCTGAATGGTAAAAGCATTTGCTTCATCCGTAGCCTTTTTACCATTAGCAGAAACATATCCATACCCAGTCTCGCTTTTATTGGGCTTTAATCTATATTGAGAAAATGTTTCAGTGGGGAATTTTGTAAACATTTCTCTAAGAATATCTAAGTTCTTAGTATCAGTAAATTGTTTACGAAGAGCCTTATAATCTTCAGAAACGGTTATTCCGCCCTTAGATGATTCTCCAGTCACGCCCGGAGTAGGAACTTTACCACCAGATATAACGGTAAGAATCTTACTAAGAGTTGATTCAGTAGCAATATCATTAAGAGCGATGTTACCAAATAATTTACCATTAGCATCAACTATAGTTCCAGCCTTTGCGGCTTTCTTTTCTGTTTTTTTCTTTTCTTGTTCTTGTGCTAATGGAGTTTCTTTGGCAAGTTCATTTGCCTTCTTTTGAGCCTCAACATAATTTTCTTGAAGAACTAATTGTTGCTTAAGATCTTCCAATCTGCGTTGTATTGATACACGCTCATCTTCGGTAGCAGTTTTTAACTGCTTTTCAAGATCAAGGATTTTTTCTTCTACGGTTTTACTATTATATTCAGCCTCGGCTTTTTTCTTCGTCTCTTCAGCCTTTATAATCTCTGGACTTTTTTCTTTTAATATAGAACCACTTTTTGGCTCTTTTTGTAATTGCTTAAGTCGAAGTTCGTTCTGCTCTAACTCTTTCTTTAATAATCCAATTTTAGTTTGATGTTGAGAAATTTGACTTCTTAAAGATTCGGTAGCCTTACTACGAAGTTCTTCTTCAAGAGACAATTGTTGTTTTGCTAAATTTACTTCTTCCTTGGCCTTTTCGAGATCACTTAACTGTTTAGAAGTTGGCTCTCTTTTTGAAAGTTTTTCACCTATTATTGTATTTTCGGCTTTTCTTAAATTCCGATTAGCCTTATCTAAAGCGTCTTGAGCAGACTGTATACGTCCTTTAAATTGCTCATTGATTTGATCCACTTCATTTTGTAGCGGATTCATTGCTTTTTGTTCTTTGGTTATTCTGCCTTTTAAAGAAGAATTATTCTTTTTGATAGCACGAGTTTCGGCTTCAACATCTATTTTTTCTATTTTTTCTCTGACTTTTAATTCTTCTTGAATAAGATCTAATTCTCTTTTTTTCTCACTAAATATGGATCTGAGCGATTCATATTCTTGCATAGTGCTTTTAAGAATTCTATCTCTTGTTTGTTGTTCGAAAGAAAGAGCCTCACCCTTTTCGTTCTCGTATTTTTTAGATAAATAACCTATACTTTCTTCAAGTTTCTTTCTTCTTTCTACGAGATCTAAATAATGATTATCTTTATCTGAGAATCCTTCTTTTTTCTTATATTCTTCTATTTCAGATAATAAACTTTTAAGTTCACTTCTTTTTTGAGTTAATTCTTTATTATCTAAACCAGTACCATTTTTTAAAAAATCAATTGATTCAGTAATTTCTTTAATACGATTCTCTTGATTGGCACGACCTTCCCATTTCATGCCTTTTTCTTTATAGTACTTTTCCTGTTCTTTAATATATTTTTGTCTTGCTTTTACTTCAGCTTCTAAGGCTTTTATTCGTTCTTGTATTTCTGCCTTAGTTTTTTCTGTAACAATCTTGTTGACTTTTTCTT